>Ga0209061_1000308_pt1 | contig 141346 bp, 113 predicted proteins | sample Coa_R1_10_FD_187157 | JGI IMG/M metagenome (GOLD analysis project Ga0209061, IMG submission 187157) | Surface soil microbial communities from Centralia Pennsylvania, which are recovering from an underground coalmine fire - Coalmine... | ecosystem: Environmental > Terrestrial > Soil >... | reverse complement strand
TGCCGCCAACGTGTCCGCACCGACGCTGGTGTTGAACACGACGGGCTCGGCGACGGTTAATGACACGGCAGCGGCGGTGACGCTGACCAGCTCGAACGTGGGCACGGATCTCACGTTGACGACGAGCGGCTCGCTGACGACGGCGGGAACCGACACGGTCGGCGGTTCCGCCAACCTGACGTCCGGAACGAGCATGGATCTGGGCGGCAACTTGTCCGCCGGTACCCTGACTGCCAATGCCGGAACAACGCTGACAGTAAGCGGCGATGTCACGGGTGGCTCTGTGAGCCTGACCTCCATCTCCACCCTCACTGACAACGGCAACGTTACTTCGGGCTCGACCTTGAACTTGACCACCACCGGTACCTCCGGCGATGACATCCTTATTAATGGCACCCTCAACGGGATCGATACCACGCTCACGGCCGGCGGCTCGGGCAACATCACGCAAGCGGCGACCGGGAGCACCATTTCGACCGGCACGTTGACCTTGACCTCCGGCACGGGCAACATCGACATCACCAACACCAATGCCGGCTCGTTCAACCTGACCACGGGCGGCAGCGCCAGCATCACCGACACGGCCTCGAGCACCCTTACCTCCTCGACGGTCGGCGGCAACCTCACCGTCACCGATACCGGCAACCTCAGCGATGTCGGATCCCTGACCGTCGGCGGCACCCTGTACATCTACGACAACGGCAATCTGGTTGATAACGCCAACATCGTGGCGACCGGAAACATCGTCAAGATCGCCACCGGGACGCTCACTGACAATGGCACCCTGACCAGCCTCAACGGCACCGTCACGCTGATCTCCGGCAGCACGCTCACCGACAATGGCGACATAACCGCGAACAACGGCAGCATCTCGCTCACCACCAACGGCGCCGCCAATGACGATGTCCTGGTCAACGCGAACCTGACGACCGGCAGCAGCGCCACGGTAACGCTCACGGCGGGCGGCTCCGGCAACGTAACGCAGGCGGCGACCGGCAGCGACATCTCCACCGGCACCTTGACGCTTGCCTCCGGCACGGGCAACATCACGATCACAAACACGAACGCCGGCTCGCTCAGCGCCTCGACCGCCGGCAATGCCGGCGTCAACGACACGGCTTCCACCACCGTGACGTCTTCGACGGTCGGCGGTTCCTTCAACGTCACCGACACCGGCAACCTCACGACCAGCGGCACCATCTCGGCAGGCACCCTCGCCTTCAGCGCCACCGGCTCGGTGACCGATAACGCCACCGTGACGGTCACCGGCTCCGCTTCGATGACGGCTGGCACAACGCTCACCGCCAACGGGGATCTGACCGCCGCATCGGTGAGCCTCACTGCCGGCGGCACATTGACTGACAACAGCAACATCACTTCCGGCTCGACGCTGGCGATGACGACGACCGGGACATCGGGAGATGACATCCTCGTTAACGGCAACCTCAGCTCCGCGAGCACGACGATTACCGCCGGCGGCTCCGGCAACATCACTCAAGCCGCGACCGGCAGTGACATCTCGACCGGCAGCCTGGCGCTGACCTCCGGCACCGGTGACATCACCATCACGAGCACCAACGGCGGATCGCTCAGCGTCGTCACGGGCGGCAACGCGAGCGTCAATGACACGGCCTCTACCACCCTCACCTCGTCGTCGGTCGGCGGCTCGTTCAGCGTCACCGATAACGGCAACCTCACAGTGACCGGCTCGGTCTCCGGTGGCTCCGTCAACTTCACGACCCTCAACAACGGCAACCTGACCGTGACCGGAGCGCTGTCCGGCGCCACAACCGTCACCCTCAGCGCCGGCGGCACCGGCAATGTGACCGAAACCGCTTCGGGCAGCTCGATTGCCGCCGGCACCACACTGACCCTTGCTTCCGGCTCCGGCGCGATTGACGTCGCCAATGCCACCGCCCCTGTGACGGTTGTAACTACAGCCGGCTCCGCGTCGGTAACGGATACCGCTTCGGCGGTTACCTTGACCGGCACCAGCGTCGGTGGCGATCTCACCTTCACCGCCGGTGGCACGTTGCTGACCACCGGTCAGGTGACTGTGGGAGGGGCTGCTGATCTCGCGTCCGGCGCCGCGATGACCCTCGGCGGAACCCTTACCGTCGGCTCGCTGACCGGCGCCGCCGGTGGCGATATCCAGGTGAATACCTCAATCAGCACCAGCACCATAGCCCTCAGCACCTCCAGCAACGGCAACATCACGGTCGGAGCAGATCTGGCGGCGACCGGCGACGTGACGCTTAGCGCGGGCGGGGCCGGCAACGTGACCGGAGCTTCCGGCGTGCTTATCTCCTCCGGAACGACGCTGTCGCTGTCCTCGGGCTCCGGCAACCTCGACGCCGGCAATGTGAGCGCCCCGACGCTCGTGTTGAACACGGCAGGATCCGCGAATGTAACCGACGTCGCCCCGACCGTCATCCTCACCAACTCGAATGTGGGTACCGACCTGACGCTGACGGCCACCGGATCGCTGGCGACTGCCGGCACGGTGACTGTTGGCGGCATTGCCACGCTGACCTCCGGCACGAGCACGACTCTTGGCGGAACGCTGAGCGCAGGAACGCTCCTCGGAACCTCGGGCAGCGACCTGACCGTCTCCGGCTCCGTCTCGACCGGCACCTCTGATCTTGCGACCCTGAACAACGCCAACATAATTATCACCGGCACGTTGTCCGGCACCGGCAACGTCACGCTTACCGCCAACGGCTCCGGCAACATCACCGAGACCGCCTCCGGCAGCGCCATCTCCTCGGGCGCGACGCTCGACCTTGAGTCCGGCTCGGGTGCCGTGGCCGTTGCCAACAGTTCCGCGCCGGCGCTGGTTGTTAACACCTCGGGTTCGGCCGGCATTGTTGACACGGCCTCCGCCGTGACGCTGTCCGGATCGAACGTCGGCACCACACTTAACGTCAGCACCGGCGGTAGCCTCACCGTGGACGGAACAGTCTCCGCCGCCGTGGTGGATCTCAACACCGGCAGCAACGGCGACTTGATCGTAGCGGGCAGCCTGTCCGGGTCGAGCAGCATCACGTTGACTGCCGACGGCAGCGGCAACATCACGCAAACCTCTGCTTCGGTGATGTCCACACCGGTCTTGACGCTCAGCTCCGGCAGCGGCAGCATCAGCGGCATCCTCACCGACGCCACGACCCTGAGCGCCAATACATCGCAGACCGGCGGCGTATCGATCACCGATGTCAGCACCAGCACCGTCAACCTGACAGCCTCATCTGCCGGCGCCGACTTTGTGCTGTCGATCAACTCCGATCTCAATGTCACCGGCAACCTGAACGTCGGCGGCACCTTCCAGATCAACGATTTGTCGGTGCCGTCCTCCGGCACCATGACGGTCACCAACATGGCCACGATCAACGCCGGCGGCATCACCGTTTATGACGTGACGACCGGAACCAACCTCGCGTTCGTGGGCAGTGGCAGCATTACGTCCGGCGTGATCGAGCTGAACAACCCGAACGGCTCCGTCTACTTCTCGCAGCCGACAGTTAACGCCGGCGTGGGTGGTAGCTCGATGACCACGTTCACCGTGGATGTGGGAACCGGCAACCTGGGCCTGGCCAGCATAACGACCAATCCTACTCAGGATAAGACAATTGATGGAACCATCGATGTCACGCTGGGCAGCGGAGCGCTCTCCGTGCTGCCGAATGCGCAGATCTCGGCAAATCAGGGCAACATCAACCTGCAGGTCAACGACACGACCAGCGGTAACAGCAGCATCCAGATCGGCACCGGCTCTTACATCTATGCCTTCACCAACATCCTCGGCTCGTTGTTCGGCAACATATATATAGGGTTCGGCCCGCAGCCCGCCGCGATCTTCAACACCAACCTGCCCGCCAATGTAAGCGCGACCTATACGGACGGTGGCGCGGCGTTCTTCGGCACCAACAGCATTGTCGCCAATGCTCCGACGACAAACCTCGACATCAAGGGTGGCGTGCTCATCTTCAATACCGGCTCGCTGCCTGCATCGGCGATCCAGCTTGACGGCGGCAGCACAATCCAGATAAACGCACCACCCTCCATCCTGCGCAGTCTGGACTTCACCAATTCTTACGTGACCACGCTCGCGCGCGCGCTGCAATCCACAGGACTGATAGGCGGCTCGCTCCAGGTCGACAGCAACGGTGTGGCCTTGCCCGGCAGCACCGTGATCATTCCGACAAACCGGTTGGCGCAGTACATAAGCGCTGAAGACATCCCCGCCGGGGTGACCGTCACGCTGAGCAACTTCAGCGCCAGCAACCCGATCAACCTGCAGTTGAGCTCGGCGAGCACTCACCCGGTGGCCTACATTGGCGGCACCGAGCAGTTTGTCTCCACCAGCGGCAACTCCACGGGCATCTTCAACATCACCTCCTCGAATCCGAACCAGCAGCTGCCGTTGCTGCAGATTGCCAGCACCGGCTCGCTCAAGTCGGACGGCTCCCTTACGCTCGGTGTCTCCTCGATCGGCAATAACGGCCTCATCCAGGCCGGGAGTACGCTTACCGTACAGACGACGGGCGATCTGTCCATCAGCGGCACCGGCGCCATCGTTTCCCCGGTGACCAACCTCGTGGCCAACACTGGCAGCGTCTACTTCACCTCTGCGGTTCAGAACGTGACCGGCGCGATGAACATCACCGGCAACACGGTGAGCGTCGATGCCGGCTCCGCCATAACCGCCAGCCAGACGGTGGCGCTCGCCACGACCAGCGTGGCGCTTGCCGGAACGCTCGCCAGCACGGGCGGCGACATCATCATTCAGAGCACGGCTGCCGACAACTCGCTTACGGTAGCGATGGGCGCAGGCTCCGTCCTGAGCGCGGTTGCCGGACAGATCCTCTTGAATAATCAAACTGCCGGGGCCATCACGGTTAGCGGCGGCCCGGCAGGCGGCGTGATTTCGGCCCAGGGGATCGACTTCAATGGCGGCAGCGGAGCGGTGAGCGTGAACGTTCAGCAGATGAGCGGCTCCGTGAGCGTCAATGCTTCCACCATAGACATCACCACCGCCGAAGGCGACCTGACGACCTCCCAGTTGCTGGCTTCCTCCGGACCGATCCAGGTGAGCGCCAACGGCGGCAACCTGAGCGTTGAAGGTGCCACGACCTCGCCCTCGACGATCACCCTGTCGGCCTCCGGCAACATTACCGAAGTGCAGTCCGGCAGCTCGATTGTCTCCGGAGGCGTCTTCACCGTCACATCCAGCTCCGGGAGCATCGACCTCAGCAGCCTGAACGCCTCCAATCTGGTCGTCACCGCGGCTGGCTCGGCATCCATCAATGACACCAACAGTGCTGTCAGCATCACCGCCACCAACGTCGGCGCGGATATGACCCTCACCACCGCGGGTACCCTCACGACCACAGGCACCAACAGCGTCGGCGGAACGGCAACCCTCTCCTCGGGCGCGAGCATGACCCTGGATGGCACGCTTTCGACCGGAGCGCTCAACACGGTCTCCAACGGCGACACCACGGTCACGGGAACCCTCTCCACCGGCACCGCTGATATCACCACGCTCAGCAACGGCAACATTACCGTTACCGGAACGCTGGCCGGCTCGGGTGATGTGACGCTTGCCGCCGACGGCACCGGCAATGTGACCCAGACTGTCTCCGGCAGCTCGATCACCTCCGGCGGCACCCTCACCCTGGCATCCGGCTCCGGCGAAATCGCCGCCAACAACGTCTCGGCGCCGACCCTGTCTCTGGTGACCGCCGGCTCGGCCACCGTCAACGACACCGCCTCGGCAGTCACGCTGACCAGCTCCAACGTCGGTCAGAACCTGACCTTGACCGTACCCGGCTCGCTGGCTACCGTCGGAACCGTTGCGGTAGGTGCCGTGGGTGACCTTACCTCCGGCGCCAGTATGACGCTCGGTGGCACGCTGTCCGCCGGCACGCTCAACGCCACGGCGGGCACGACGCTTGCGACCACCGGCTCGGTCACCGTGACCAACGGCGCCACGCTCAGTTCTACCTCTGATATGAACCTGGGCGGCGCGCTCACCAGCGGCACGCTGACCGCCAACGCCGGCGCCGGCCTGTCTGCGACCGGCTCGATCACCACCTCGGGCAGCACGAGCCTGACATCGGTCAATGACACGACGCTGAGCGGCACGATCAATGCTGGTTCGCTGAGTGTGACCGCCGGCACGACGCTGACGACGACCACGACCAGTGACATTACGGTCATCAACAACACGACGCTGGCGTCCGGCACGGATACGACGCTGAACGGCACGCTGAGCAGCGGCTCGCTTGCGGTCAATGCCGGCGGGATCCTGACGACGACCGGAACGACGACGGTCGCGGCGGACACGACGCTTACCTCGGGCGCTGACATGAACCTGGGCGGCGCGCTCACCAGCGGCACGCTGACCGCCAACGCCGGCGCCGGCCTCTCTGCGACCGGCTCGATCACCACCTCGGGCAGCACGAGCCTGACATCGGTCAATGACACGACGCTGAGCGGCACGATCAACGCTGGTTCGCTGGCTGTCACCGCCGGCACGACGCTGACGACGAGCGCGACCAGTGACATCACGGTCATCAACAACACGACGTGGGCGTCCGGCACGGATACGACGCTGAACGGCACTTTGAGCAGCGGCTCGCTTGCGGTCAATGCCGGCGGGATCCTGACGACGACTGGAACGACGACGGTCGGCGCGGACACGACGCTTGCCTCGGGCGCTGACATGAACCTGGGCGGCGCGCTCACCAGCGGCACGCTGACCGCCAACGCCGGCGCCGGCCTGTCTGCGACCGGCTCGATCACCACCTCGGGCAGCACGAGCCTGACATCGGTCAATGACACCACGCTGAGCGGCACGATTAACGCTGGTTCGCTGGCTGTCACCGCCGGCACGACGCTGACGACGAGCGCGACCAGTGACATCACGGTCATCAACAACACGACGCTGGCGTCCGGCACGGATACGACGCTGAACGGCACGCTGAGCAGCGGCTCGGTCTCCGCCACTGCCGGCGCAACACTGACCAACAACGGCAGCATTACGGCGACCGCCGGCAGCGTCAGCCTGACTGCGGTCGGTACCCTGACGGATAACGGGACTATCGTTGCTGACAGTGGCAATATCTCACTGACGACGACGGGCGTTTCCAATGACAGCATCCTTATAAACGGTGACCTGACGACCGGCACGACCGGAACCACGACAATCTCCGCAGGCGGCTCCGGTGACATCACGCAAGCGGGGACGGGCAGCCTGATCTCGACCGGCACGCTCACCCTGTCCTCCGGCTCCGGCAACATCACGATCACCGATACCAACGCCGGCTCGCTGTCAGCGTCGACCACCGGCAACGCGACGATCACCGATGTTGCCTCGACCAACATCACGACCTGCACTGTCGGCGGTAACTTCACAGTCACTGACACCGGCAACCTGAGCGACAGCGGCACGATTACTGCCGGCGCGGTTACGTTGACGGACAACGGCAGCATGACCGACAACGCCAACATCGTTGCCATCGGCGACATCATTAAGACGGCCACCGGCACGCTGACCAATAACGGCAGCCTGACCAGCACCGCCGGCAACGTCATTCTCAGCTCGGGCGGCGCCATGGTCGACAACGGCACCATCTCGGCCAGCCTCAGCGCCAGCCTCACCTCCGGTAGCACGTTGACCGACAACGGCAACATCTCGGCGACCACCGGCAGCGTCAGCCTGAGTTCTGCGGGCACCCAGACGGACAACGGCAATATCGCCGCAAGCAATAGCAACGTCACGTTGACCACAACCGGGGTCTCCAGTGACGACATCCTGGTGAACGGTAACGTGACCACCGGCGCAGCAGGCACCACCACGATATCCGCCGGCGGCTCCGGCAACATCACGCAAGCTGCCTCGGGCAGCCTGATCTCCACCGGCACCTTGACGCTGACCTCAGGCTCGGGCAACATCACGATTACCGATACCAACGCCGGCTCGCTGGCGGCGTCGACGACCGGCAATGCGATCATCAACGACGTCGCTTCAACCAACATCACCACCTCCACTGTCGGCGGTAACTTCACGGTCACCGACACCGGCAACCTGAGCGACAGCGGCACGATTACTGCCGGCACGGTTACGCTGACCGACACCGGCAACCTGACCGACAACGCTAATATCGTTGCCGCCGGCGACATCATCAAGACGGCCACTGGTACGCTGACCAACAACGGCAGCCTGACTAGCACCGGCGGCAACGTCATCCTCAGCTCTGGCGGCGCCATGGTCGACAACGGCAATATCTCGGCGAACAACAGTGCGAGCCTGTCTTCTGGAGGCACGCTTGCCGATTACGGCAACATCTCGGCGACCACCGGCAGCGTGAGCCTGAGTTCTGCGGGCACCCAGACGGACAACGGCAATATCACCGCAAGCAATGGCAACATCACGTTGACCACGACCGGGGTCTCCAGCGACGACATCCTGGTAAATGGCAATCTGAGCACCGGCGCCTCCGGCACCACCACCATCTCCGCCGGCGGCTCGGGCAACATCACGCAGGCAGCGTCGGGCAGCCTGATCTCCACCGGCACCCTCACCCTGGCCTCCGGCAGCGGCAACATCACGATTGCGGACACCAACGCCGGCTCGCTGAGCGCGGTGACGGCCGGCAACGCGACCGTTAACGACATCGCCTCCACCACGGTCACCTCCTCCAGCGTCAGCGGCAACTTCAATGTCACCGATACGGGCGACCTGACGACGGCCGGTACCCTGAATGCCGGCAACCTCACCATGACCGACACCGGCAACCTGGTCAGCAACGCTACCGTCACCGTAACCGGCAACCTTTCGATGACTGCGGGCGGCAACCTCACTGACAACGGCAACATAATCAGCACCAATGCCAGCGGCAGCATCTCGCTCAGCTCCGTTGGAACACTGACTGACAATGGCAACATCACCGCCAACAACGGCAACATCTCGCTGACCACCACCGGCACATCCGGCGACGACGTCCTTGTTAACGGCAACGTCAGCACCGGCGGCTGCTTCGGGTCCGTTTCCCTGACCGCCGGCGGTTCCGGCAACATAACGCAAGCCGCATCCGGCAGTGTCATCACAACCGGCACCCTCACGCTCGCTTCCGGCACCGGCAACATAGACATCACCGACGCGAACTGCTGCTCGTTCAGCGTGTCCACCGGCGGCTCCGCCACAATCAATGACACCAGCTCGGCTACCATGACCTCGTCCTCCGTTGGCGGATCGCTCGTCGTGACCGACGGCGGCAGTCTGACCACGACCGGAACCATCTCAGCTGGCGGCTCGCTCAGCCTGACCGCCAACGGCAATATCACCGACAACGCGACCCTGTCCGGCACGACCGTCAGCCTGACGACCGCGCCTGGCTCCAACGGCTCGATCGCGATTAACGGCAACATCAACGGCAGCAGCAGCACAACCATCAGCGCGGACGGCTCCGGCAACATCACGGAAGCTGCCGGAACGATCATTACGACGCCGACAATCACCCTGGGCAGCGGCACCGGCAACATCGGCACCTCCTCCGCCACCATCAATACCACCGCCTCCACAATCAACATCAGCACCGGCGGCAGCGGTTATCTGACCGACGGCGGGACCTTCTCCCTGGGCACGGTGACCGTTGGCGGCAACCTCTATATAGACGGAATCCAGGTGTTGAATAACGGCCAGGCTCCATCGCTTCTGACGAGCCTCGACCTGACAGACCCGGCAACAGTAGGGGTAGTGCTTGGACTGCAGGCTACACATATTGCCGGTGGCGTGCTGGTGGTGAACGGCAGCATGGTCTCAGTTGGCGGCAACGCTGTCATAGGTCAAAACGCGCTGGCCAGCTCCACTGTTACAGCCGATAACGTGCCTGCCAACGTCACGCTGACCCTGCAGGGTATCCAGACGCTCAACGTTGCGCTCACAAGCTCGAGCACGACCCAGACATTTGTTGTCGGCGGCAATGAGCAGTTCACCGGCGCCGCCTCGTCGACCGTGAATATCTCGACCACCCAGGCCGTACCGGCGCTGCAGGTGACAGGCACCGGGAACCTGACCGGCAGCGGAACGCTTAACCTCAACGTCGGCGGCAACGTCGTGACGAGCGCCGGCAGCAACGTGAGCGCCAATGTGCTTAACATGCAGAACACGACCGCCACGGGCACGATGTCGCTGGCAGGGGCCGTGACCGGCATCGCCGGACTGTCTCTCGCCTCGTCGGCAAGCATCACGGTCGCCGGTACCGGCGTGGTCTCCTCGCCTGACGGCAATGTGGCGATCAGCACGCCGGTCCTGGTCAACAACGGCACGGTCACCTCGGGCGCCAACGGTGGCAACGTCTCCGTGACGAGCTCCGGCGCCCTCACAATCGGCGGCACCGGTACCATGTCCGTAACGGGCAGCGGGGCTGACGCAATTGTCTTGACCGCCTCCGGGGCTAACGCCCTCACCTTTAACGGCTCCGAGACATTCACAGACGGCGCCTCCGGCAGTGTTGCCTTCGACGCCCAGTCGGCCGGCGCTTCGGTCGTTGTTGCCGCCGGCACCACCGAGACGATTGGCAGCGGCTCCACCCTTACCGTCAGCAGCCCGTCCGTCGCCATGAACGCAGGCTCAGCGATCTCAGCGAGCGGGGCCTCTACCATCAACTTCGACTCCGGCGCCGCTAACAACTCGCTCACCTTCACCGCCCCGTCCGGCTCCTCGGCCACGGTCTCGACGAACGGTGGAACGATCAACATCGCGCCTACGGGCGGTCAGTCGCTTACATTTGCCGATTCCGGCACCGCTGCCGCGGCGCTCAACCTGAACGGCTCGGTGGTTAATATGACCACGGTCGGAACGCCAATCACGGTCAACGCCAACGTCGCGGTAGCCTCCACGGGCAGCGCCACCATGACAACCGGCACCATCGTCAACTCCGGCACTGTCTCCGTGGCGGACAACCTGACCGTTCAGAACAACAGCACCAGCACGCTCACGGTAACCAACAACGGCACCCTGAGCGCTGGAGAGGCAATCTCCATGTCGAGCAGCCCGAGCATCAACGTGCAGGGCTCCGGGACGCTTTCCAGCGCGGCCGGGGCGACGTTCACCAGCAGCAACGGCAGCGTCTCCGTTTGCCAGAGCACGATAGCGGGCACGGTAGGCGGCAGCGCCGCGACATCCTTCTCGGCGGGCGCAACCGGCAGCAGCTTGTCTTTGAGCAGCATCACCGCCTCGACAATCTCCGTCGCCTCCGGAACGGGCATCCTCAGCGTTGCCAGTGGTGCCACCGTCGATCAGACTTTGTCCGGCGGCACGCTCATGCTTGCAGCGAACACGGTGACGATTGGCTCGGGAGCTCTTGTGGAAAGTTACAATATCGACGTCAATTCCGCGGTGCTTAACAACTACGGCACGCTGCAGGCCGGCGCCACGTCAGGCACCGTCACCTTCAGCGACGCCGCGGTCACATCCGGCTGCTGCGGAATCACGCCCTTTGGCGGCTCGACCAGCCAGACCATCAACAACTACGGCACTATCAGCTCGCCCGGCGGGCTGACCTTCAACGGCGGCACAACAGTCAATAACGTGGGCACGCCGAGCGGCACCCAGCAGCAGGGTGGTTGCGGCACCTGCGCCTATGCGCCTGTTGCGGGAACCGGCACCATCATTGCGGTGGGCGACATCAACTTCACCAACAGCGGCAAAGGTTCCGTTGTCACCTTCTATAACTCTGGAACGCTCCAGAGCACGGCCGGCGAAGTTGAGTTTACGGACAGGGGCGGCGGAATCAACGTAAGCAACTCCGGCATTATCACCGCCTACAGGAGTATCGAAGTAACCGCCAACGGCGGAAGCGTGAACTTTACGAACTCCGGCACGATGCAGAGCCAGACGGGTCAGGTCGATGTCACGGCAAATGGCGGCACCGTCAACTTCAACAACCTCTGCACCATCACCGCCTATCAAGAGTTTGAAGTGACTGCCAACGGCGTTAACAGCGCCGGGGGCCTGGCCATCTTCAACAACTCGGGCACCATAACGAGCCAGACCGACGAAGTCGAGATCACGAGCAACGGTGGCAGCCTGCAGTTCACGAACTCCAACAACCCGAACTGCACGACCTGCACCTTGAGCGCCCACGAGGAGCTTTCGGTGGAGAACCACGGCGGCAGCCTGTCCTTCATCAACACGGGCAGCATGTCCAGCGCCACCGGCGAGGTGGAGATTGAGAACGACGGCGGCAGCATGAGCTTCAATAACAGCGGTTCCATTACTGCATACAGGGAGCTGGAAGTAACGGATCACGGACCGGTTGGGAGCAGCGGCAGCACATTCGTCAATTCCGGCTCGCTTATCAGCCAGGCCGATCAGATCGATATCGACACCAACAGCGGCAACCTGCAGTTCAGCTCCACCGGCACGATCAGCGCCTATGGCCAGGTCAATTTGAGCAACAACGGCGGCAGCCTGACCGTGACCAACAGCGGTACCATCTCCTCTGCCACAAACGAGATTGAGATACAGAACACCGGGGGCGGGCTGACGTTCACCAACAGCGGCACCATCACCGCAGCCAACACTTCGAGCACTTTCTGCGGCAGGGGCGGGGTTGCTGAATTTGAGATTCAAAACAATGGCGGCGGCTTGTCGTTCACGAACAGCGGCGCCATCACCGCCAACGGCCAGATCCAGATAACCGATAATGGAAGCGGCGCAAGTGGGGGCTCGACCACGATCTACAACTCCGGATCGATAACCAGCATCAACGATCAGATCGTTATCTCCAGCAACATCAACGGCAATATGCAGTTCACTAACACTGCGGACGGCACGGTCAGCGCCTCAGGTCAGATCTCCGTCAGCAACAACGGCGGGGCAATGACATTCAGCAACAATGGCTCGTTCACCTCGGCCAGCGGCGGAATTCAGGTCCAGAACAACGGTGGCAACCTGGTCTTCAGCAATGGCGGCACCATGACAGCCTACCAGGACGTTCAGATAAGCAACGTCGGAACAGGCTCGACGGCGGCGCCGCTCAACAGCCTGATTGCCTTCGCCGATGCGCTTGCCGGCACCAGCACCGAGTACGTGCTCGGCTCGCAGTCGACCGCCGTTCAGACTCTGGTCGCGGCTTCCGGCTCTGCTCTGACCCTCAGCACCACCTACCATGACGAGACCGCATTGAGCACAAGCAGCGGTCATGCGCCCACGTACCAGATAATGGACGCCAGCGGCAATGTGGTTGCATCGGGCACTCCGACCGTGACTCCGATTACAAGCACCTCGAAGACCGGAGACAAGTACCAGGATACGCTGTCGGTAAGCCTGCCGTCCGGGCTTCCGAGCGGAACCTACTTTGTGGTCATGAAGGCCTGGGACTCCGATCAGAACCGCCAGGGCGGCGATTATGGCGTGAACGTTTGGGCCGTTGCCAACTCCTCGTCGGCGTTTGCGCCGCCGACAGCAACGCCGACCGCCTCTGTCGTGAACAACGGTACAATCACCAGCCAGACCGGACAGGTCCAGGTGGCGACCAGCAATGGCTCCTTGCAATTCTTGAACACCAATGCAATAAGCTCGCAACAGCAGCTTCAGGTGTCGAACAGCGGCGGTGCCACGACGTTCACCAACAGCGGCAGCATGACGAGCACGGCGCAGCAGGTTTTCATTCAGAATTCGGGCGGCGGGCTGGCTTTCAGCAACAGCGGAAGCATCACGGGTTACGGCACGGTGCAGATTAGCGATAACGGGAGCTGCGCCGGCGGTAACGGCTCCACGACTATCGACAACAGCGGCTCGATAACCAGCACCAATGGTCAGGTGATGTTCTCCAGCGCCATAAGCGGCAACATGCAGTTCACCAACGAAGTGGGCGCAACGGTCGGCTCCTACGGGCAGCTGGCGATCCAGAACAGCGGTGGCAGCATGACCGTCGGCAATAACGGAACGCTGACCAGCAGCAACGACCAGGTGCTGGTCTCGAACTCCGGCGGAAGCTTGACCATGACCAACAACAGCACCGTAAGCGCGTTGAGCAATCTGACCATCTCCAACTCGGGTGGAACGCTGACGGTCACCAACAACGGCAGCTTCAGCGCGCATCAACTCGTCTCCCTGGCCGCCAGCTCCGGCAACCTGCTCATCGCCGGCACCGGTGACCTGGACGCGGGTGGTGGACTGAGCAGCCTGTCGTCCAATTCCGGCTCGGTGAGCGTTACCCAGGCAAGCATCAACGGCACGGTCACCGTCTCCGGCAGCTCCGGCACCTACTTCTATCTCGATGCGATGAACTCCGGGCTGTCGGTCGGCAATATCACCGCCAACAACGGCTCGATTACCCTGGTTGCCGGTAAGGGCGCCCTGAACGTAACGAGCGGAGCGCACCTCTACGCCAACGAGGGCAACATCACATTGCAAGATACGGACACCAGCGCCGGCTCGATAAACTTCGCGCAGAACGCCAACCTGTTTGCCTACACCCACTCGTCCACGACCGGACTGGGCAATATCTACGTGGCTATCGGCGCCGTGCCGACGAGCCCCGTGCTCGGCAGCGCGCCTTCCAACGTTTCGGTTACAAAACAGAACGGCGGTCAGGTGTACTTCGGCGCTCAGGGTATCACGGCGCTCGGCTGCGGCATCAGCCTTAATGCCATAGGTAGCAACATCGTATTCAGCACCGGCGGGCTGGGTGCCTCCGCGATCACCCTCCAGAGCGGCGTCTATATGAAGGCTGACCCGCCGTCGGCCGGCGGCGGCGCCGCTGCCCCGCAAGTTTCCGGCTTGAGCGGGAACGTAAGTGCCGCTTCTGCTCCGGCCCCTATCCTCTTCATGCCGACCATTCCGTCAGCCGTGCCGGCCGGCAGCGTAAACGTATTCGACATGACGCCGGTCACGCGCGGAGCGGTCCAGAATGCCCCGGTGAATTCCCAGCCGACCGGCCAGGTCACCAGGACAGAATTCGGTTCCGGTCAGTACGAATACCGTGAGGGTGAAGCCGACGCCTCGTATCCTGTCCCGCTCAATTCGGCGGCCGGAGCCAAGCCTGGGCGTGCCCAGAGACCGACGTCTTACGAGCTGGATCTGACCGACAAGCAGGTGGATGAGCTGGGCGACGGCGCCTCCGAGCTCCAGCCGGTCAGCTTCACCCCGACCACCGCCGCTGCCATCCGGACTGAGGCCGGCATCGCCACCGTAGTCGCGGCGAGCGCGGTGATCAAGCACGCCGGGCGGGCGCAGGTAGCCGTGGATTCGCAGTCCGGAGTTGTCTCCCTGGATCGCGGCGAAATCCTCGTGTCATCGCACAAGATGACGGTCATCAACACCGGCGCCCATACTGTCTCCGTGTCCGCCGGCGGCATCGCCCTGATCCGCAGCTATGACGGCGTTCTCAAGGTCCGCAATCTCTACGACCAGGCTGCTGCCGGCGTCACGGTCTGCGTGGACAACCAGTGCGTCAACCTGCGGGCCGGTCAGGAACTCGTCGTCGGCCGCAACGCGCTGACCATCGCCAGGGCGATGCACGCCGACCGGGTGAGCCGCCGCCGGACGAGCAGCTACAACGCCGGTGAGCATCACCTGCGCCGCAGCGAGGTATCGCTCATCTCGATGATGCAGAACAGCGCCGTGCTGTCTCGCGCGCTTCGCAGCGGCGACAGGGAAGACAAGGCGGTAGTGGCCAAGGTCACCAAGATGGCAGCCTGCCTGCAGACCGTCACCGCCCGACATGGCAGCTTCAGCCAGGTAAATCCCTAGCCGGACACAGCGGTCTGTTATGGCGGCTCTAACTCACACACAGATCGGCTAGGCCGCGCTCTGTGCCTGCTTGAGCTCTGCCAGCACCAGTTTGGCTTCATCGCGGAGCGGGTGGTCGGCCGGCACCATCGTCACCAACCAATTCAGCAACCTGGCTGCTTCACCGTCGTGATCCAGGGCCCCGTGCACCATGGCCAGCTCATAAATGAAAGGCGCAAGCTCGGGGCTGCTTTTTCCAACGGCCTTTTCCTGCAGGAGAAACGCGCGGCGATGAAGCTCCAGGGCTGCGTTGTAATCTCCAATCTCTTCTTGCACGTTGGCTAGCGTTCTCAGTTCTTCTGCACGGTTCATGGCTAACCTCCTATCGGAACAAAAGCGTGACAGGTCCGACCGCCGGAAGCGGTGGAATGTTTGTCACTGAAGTATCGATGCTCCCTGTTGCCGGATTCTGCGCGGATGCTTAGGACTAAACTGACACTGCCTGTGATACCACCTGGCAGACCGGCAAAAGGGTTATGCATGAATTCGACTTACTCAGAATTCTAAGCGCTCTCTAACCAAGTTGCAAGTCCCGCGATATCTCTGCGCCTAGATAATGCATGATCCGGCGGGCATCATCGATCATCCCCGGCATCACCAGATGACGCACGATCACGCCCCTCAGCGCCAGACCGTCCTCGTCAACCACCAGGTCGCCGACCTGCTCTTGCATCGTCTTGATGACACGGTGGGCGGCTTCCGGATAGTCGGGAGCGAGCGTATATTTGCGGGCGAGCTCCCTGTCCCAGAACTTGAAGTCGGGCATGTAAATGTCCACGACGCCGTCCATCAGCTCGATGCTCTCCAGGCTGTCATAGGCGCTCGTGTTGTAGACGAGCGGCAGCTTCAGCCCCTGCTCGATGGCATAAGGCAAGCTCTCCAGAATCTGAGGAACCACGTGCTCGGGCGTCACGAAGTTGATGTTGTGACAGCCCCTGTCTTGAAGCTCGATCATCAGCCCGGCAAGCTCTTTGGGCTTCAACTCGGCGCCCAGGCCAATCTGGCTGGTCTCGAAGTTCTGGCAAAACACGCATCGCAAGTTGCACCAGGCGAAGAAGATGGTGCCGGACCCGCGCCAGCCCCTGAGAACGTCTTCTTCGCCGAAATGGGGGAAGTGCGAGGAGACGCGGGCAAACCGCCCGGATTTGCAGACGCCAATCTTGTTTGACAGGCGGTCGACGTGGCAATTGCGCGGACACACTGTGCAATCCGCAAGACCAGCCACGGCGCGTTCCACCTTCTCCTGCAGCCTGCCTTCCTCATGTGTCTTGAGATACGCCGCCCGAAAGTCTTTGCGCGGGCGGACGAAGCGCCCGTTGCCGTGCACTTCTGCCGGGATGGAAGCACTTGCTGAAGCCACGTACCACTCCCCCGCGTTTGCGCGTGAGGCCGGCGCCGCCGGGCGTGCGGCCCCAAGAACACTATACAACGCAATAATGTATAAATGTAGGCACCGCGAACGATCTCCCATGACACCCACATTCGCCATCTTCATCACATTCGTGACCTACGTCGCACTTGGAGCAGCCATGTTTTGGCTTGCCGGTACGTGGAGGCTCCCATTCTTCTGGGCTGTGCTTGCAGTACAGCTGGTCCTCGTATCGATTGGCATAAACTTCATCGATCGGGAGCTCTTCTCGGAGCGCCTTCACCCCGCAGGAAAGGACGCAGATCCATTCGGCCGCCTTGTCTTGACGGTGCTCTTCTTGCTGCATTTTGGCCTGGCGGCCCTGGACGTGGGCAGGCTGCACATCGCGGACTTTGTTCCGGTCGGCGTTCAATTTGTCGCGCTGACCGGTGTGGCGATTGGATGGGCGGGCTTCCTCTGGGCAATGGCGGTAAACAGGTTCTTTTCCTCAGCAATCAGGCTGCAGCCGGAGCGGGGGCAGCAAGTCATCACCACCGGGCCGTATAAATGGATCCGTCATCCCGGCTACGCATTTGCGGCACTGGCGTTCTTGAGCCAGGCTCCGGCGCTGGGATCGTGGCTGGCTCTTGTGCCTGACGTCCCTCTAGTGCTCTATCTCGTTTATCGAACGCTCCTGGAAGAGCGCCTGCTGACCGGCGATCTTGCCGGCTACAGGGAGTACTCGGAGCGGGTGCGCTACCGCTGGGTGCCGGGAGTCTGGTAAGAGGAGCTGTCTTGAGTAGCCTCGATGGCTTAAACTATAATCCCCCTCCGGAGTTGTCAATGATGAAGGCGGCGCCATCCAAGTGGGTTCTCTATCTCGGAGCATTTGTGGGCGGCTGGGTGGGCGGCTACATTCCGACCCTGTGGGGCGCCGACTTTCTGTCCTTGAGCTCTGTAATTGGCGGCGCTGTGGGCGGCATCGCCGGCATATTACTGGCTTACAAGCTTTTCGGCGGATAAACCGGTGATGAGAACGGTACCGTGAGCAAAACGCGAGGCCCAGAGTGGACGCTGGGCTTTTCGAGCCAGCCGGAGGAGCGTGGGGACACCCCGCTTTCGATCGAGGGTCAGGTTCCGGACTGGCTTGCAGTGGATCTGGTGAGGAACGGGCCGGCTCTGTTCACCGTTGGCGGGGATTCCGTGAACCACTGGTTCGACGGTCTGGCCAAATTGCACAAGTTCGCCATAGCCGGTGGCGCGGTGTCCTACAGATCACGGTTTATCGAAAGCCGAGCTTATAAGAATGCTATGCGATGGCGGCGGTTGGCAAGCCAGGAGTTCGGGACATCCGGCCGCAGGTCGGTCGTGGAGAAGATTGCTTCGATCTTCTCGCCGCCGCTAACAGACAACACGAATGTCAACGTGGCGCGTCTGGCCGGACGTTGTCTGGCACTGACGGAGACTGCGAACATCAACGAGTTTTCGCTGCAGGACCTGTCCGCTGTCGGGTCCTTCGAGTTTGACGACGGGTTGAAGGGGCAGATCACCACGGCACATCCTCATTTCGACCCGGATACCGGATATGGGTTCAACCTGCTCACGCGAGTGTCGCTCGAGAGTTACTATCAGTTCTTCTCCATCGCGCCAGATTCTGCGAAAAGAGAGCTGCTTGCCTCCGTGCCGGTCTCCAGACCCGGCTATGTCCACAGCTTTGCCATGACGAAACGGTTTGTTGTTCTCATGGAATGCCCGTTTCTGCTGGAGCCGCTCGAGCTGGTGTTCGGATTTAAACCTTACATCGAAAATTACCACTGGCGTCAGGATTCGGCGACCCGCTTTCTGGTCGTCGACAAGAGTGAGAGGCGGGTAACCGCCAGCCTGGTATCAGATCCGTGCTTCTGTTTTCATCACGTAAATGCTTTCGAAGACGGTGACAGAATCATGATCGACGCGGCTGTTTATGAGAATGCCGCCATTGTCGATCAGTTGCGCCTTTCCAATCTGCTGTCGCCCGATCAGAGCGTTGCCAACGCGCGTCTCAAGCGATTCGTCTTGAATCTCACCAGCCGGTCGGTGGAGGTGGAACGACCTGTTGAAGGCAACGTCGAGCTTCCTCGAATCAACTATGGCTCATGCAACGGCAAAGCCTATACATTTGCCTATGGCTGCTCACAGAGCAGCGGCGGGACGTTCCTCGACCAGCTCTCGAAGGTGAACTTGCAAACTGGAGATGTGCGCGTCTGGAGCCAGGATGGCGCGTTTCCGGGGGAGCCTGTTTTTGCCGCGCGCCCGGGTTCGCAAGCGGAGGATGAAGGAGCGATTCTCTCCGTGGTTCTCGACGGAAAGGGCGGAAGGTCGTTCCTGCTTGTCTTAGACGCGAAGACCATGGAGGAGCGCGCCCGGGCTGTGCTTCCGGAACTCATCCCGTTCGGCTTTCACGGACAACTGTTTCCACACTGAAGAAGGAGATTCATGCGATGCCCAAATTCATTACCGCTGTCCTGCCCTTGCTTCTGGCGCCGCTCGCAGCTCTGGCAGCCGATACCGCCAACATTGACGTAACCGTGACCGGTCTCAACAACGATCAGGGTACGGTGCGAATCGCCATGTTCAACACCGAGAGCGCCTATAAGGAAGACGACGGCTCGGGGGATAAGGCTTTTCAGCGAGCAGCTGTGAAGATTTCCGGACAGCAGGCAACTTATACATTTACCGGAGTGCCGTATGGCGCTTATGCGATCAAGTTGTTCCACGACGAGGAAAACAGCGGCAAGTTTCTGAAAGGTGCGTTCGGTATTCCCAAGGTCCAGTACGGGTTCTCGAACAACGTCAGAGGGCGATTCGGTCCCGCCCCGTTTGATAAGGCGAGATTTCAGGTCAATAAGCCTGAGGTGAAGCTCCAGATTACGGCCCGGTGAGGTCGAGCTGTTAGCCGCTGCGGATACCGCATGCAAGAACCGGATTTACCTGGCCACAACAGACGATCGAGCCCCTAATAACCAAGATTTTTAATCTGCAAAATTGAACTTTTGGGGGTCCGGGAGCGTATGTAGATATAGGTAGCTCCCGATCGACGATCGGTCCGATCTTGAAAACGCAGCCAGGATTAACCGTCATTGTGCTTATCGCGGCCCTGCTCTGGCAGGCGAACCCTGCTCAGGCGGACACGGCCGGTACTGAGGGAGCCGGCAAGGCGGCGTTCCTTCAGGGAGAGGTCAGTTCCTTCGGAATCCTTACAGACGAGCTGCAGGCCAGGCTCGGTATGACCTGCGGCAGGGATAGCAAAGGACGTGTCCAGATCGATCAGGTTCGTCCAGGAACCGAGGCCTATCACAGGGGACTGGCGGAAGGAGACCTGGTTCTGGATGCGCAGGCGGAAGGTGACAAATTCACCATCACGATCAGCCGCAATGGGCGCACTTATGCGGCACGCCTTTACCTGGGCGTCGCCACCCCTACCAGATTGCATAGGGAAACCGCCAGCGTCGACACGATGAATCGCCAGCCTCTTCCGGCTAATGCGGCAACCCAGGCGCCGTTTGCTTTGCGGGCGCAGCGAATCCAAACTCTTGCTCGTTACAATCTGGAGTTTATCATCGACAGATCGCTGTCCATGCGGAGGCGCGACTGCCCGGGCGGGTTGTCGCGCTGGGATTGGTGCGCCTATCAGGCTGCCGACCTAGCTGGAGGGCTGGCGCCATACACGCGGAATGGGCTGACGATCACTCGTTTTGCCACGGAGTTCGATACTCTCGAGCACGCGAGTCCCCAGGACATCGTAGACGTGCTGGAGCGGCATGACTTTCAACTGGGCACCTGTCTTTGTGAGCCACTGACCGCCCGGCTGGACAAATTCTTCGCTCAGCGTGCTCTGGGAGGAAAACCGCTTCTCATTGCGGTGATTACGGACGGACTTCCCTGGCCCAAGCCGGAGCCGCGGATGGTCAGGGAAGAATTGATCAGCGCCAGTCAACGAATGACGGGGCCAGGAGAGGTGACCGTCGTTTTCCTGCAGATCGGTGGCGACGATATGAGAGGGCGCAATTACCTGCTCGATTTGGGCGAGAATCTGATAAATTATGGTGCCCGCTATCAATACGTTCACACCATACCTTTTGAAGAACTCGAGCAGGTTGGGCTTGAGCGGGCATTGGTCGACGTGGTGCAGCGCTTCAGCAAGTCGGCTGTGCTCGGGGTACAGCGCGGTCAGGTCAGGTGACCTGATTGATCAGGAATGTGGCAAACTCGCCAAAGAAGTTGCTGAGGGCTTCGCTGTAAGGCTCGAACTCGGGCACCAGTGCCAACGCGTGAGACATATGCCGCATCCAGGCGTTCCTTTCTTCTACTCCAATGGCGAAAGGCATGTGCCTCGCCCGCATTCTCGGGTGACCCCGCTCCATGCTGTAGGTCATGTGCCCGCCGGTGCGCTGGATCAGAAACAGCGCCAGATGCCGCTTGGACGCCGTCAGGTCTGCCGGGTACAACGGCCTGAGAACAGGATCCTGCTCGACTCCCCTATAGAACTCCTCGACCAGCCGGTAGTATGGCTCGTCGCTTCCTATATTGTCGTAAATGGCCAACGGTTCCTGCATATCAGGTAATTCTAGCGCCCGCCATCATCTCTTGCGACTTTCCTGACGTGATCCGTAAGTACCACCTGCGATGCGCCGCCAATGGCTCCACGGCAATTCCTATTGACCGGCTATTGCAGGCGCTGTTGTATGTCGTTGACAGCCTGTTCAAGGATGGAAACACGCTGTACCAGGTCCGGCGCCTTTTTCCGGGCTTTTTCTATTTGCAGTTTTTCTTGAACCCACTGGCGAAGCATCGCTCCGACCGGCATGTTAGCTTTGTCGGCCGCCGCGATGACCGCCAAGATTGTTTCCTCATCAGCGCGGAACTGCAAAACGCCGCGCTCCGCGATGCGCTTGCGAGCGGCGGTTTTTAGGTCTTCGTGCGCCTTTTCAAGCTGTCTTTTGTCTAGCTTAGCCATTGTGCCAGTCCTCTTCGTAGAGTTTCCTGTATTGCGGCGAGACAGTTTGAGCATGAAAGACGGACACGGTATCAGCGGTCTTATAACGCAGTCCGATTTCTATTAGCTTCTCTCCGAACGTGTAGCCCACAAGCATTTCGCAGGTATCGCCATCCTCATCATCCAGAGGGAAATAACTAACCATCGAGCCAGCCAATACCTCGTCAATCATCTCGGCTGTTATGCCGTGGCGGTCCAAGCTCTCCTGGTTATAGCCAATGATTTTCATGCTGGCCCGGCCAGTACTACATAAGTGTACTACAAATCTGTAGTACTGGCAAACTTCGCGGCAGATGATCGCTCAAAGTACCCCACAAATATAGAGGCGGATTCTCACGCCAACGGGCCCCCGATTTCCAGGTCAAGGGGCCACCTTTCTCAGTGGTGGGCCGCCATTCTCGGTGGCTGGGTCACAGCACTAGCGGACCACTGGTTACGGAGCGACGGCGAACAACTCAACGGCAGCAAAGATTGAGCCGTTGCCACCGTCGCTCTGACCGAGTCTAGCTCCGGGGCCCATCGCTCGCGCACGCTGACGCGTGCAGGTCCAGCGGAATGCCTCCGGCATAAACGGCTACCTCCCTACCGACAGATCGATTGTTGTCGATGGTGAGCTCACCGTCAGCAATGTACTCACACAGGGCCGCCCAGTTGTTTGGGGCATAGGTAATGGCCTTGCCGGTCGGACTTTTGGGGAGCTCATACATCCTCTGCTCGTTGAGCCAGTCCCTGAACTTCTCCAGGAGCGGACGCGCTTCGGTTTGCCGGAGCTGGCAGCGCTCCTCATTTCCGTGTGCGGCTGCCCGCCTCTCGATTGCGTACAGTTCCTGGATGAGTAAAAGCGCTTCTCCGGCCAGCGGTTTGCTGCTGGTCTGCGCTTCGTAAAACTTTCTCCGGGCATGCGCCATGCACGCAACTTCTGTGCACCCAGGTTCGCCCTTCTCGCATGTTGCGCTCGTGCTGCCGGTCTTGCAGCTTCACGGGCGTATCATCGGTCCAGCCGATCCTCGATTCGAGGACCCTGACCTTCATGCGTTCGTACAGGGGGCGCAGCAAGGAAGCCGTCGCCGCAACCAGTCGCACTTTGTGGACCGCTGCTCGGCATCACCTGGAAGGTTGCTTGCGATTTTCGCCCGTTCTTTCCTGGCCCCATTTGTATATCGATCTTGCTTCCTCACCCGCTCCAAATTAATGCCGCTCAGCAACAACGACAGCGTGGTCGAGTCCATCTCGACGCCGGCAGCAACGCTTTCCGGAATGGCGAACGTCCCCTTCTCCAGCCGCTTGTAGAAGATCGCATAGCCATCGCGGTCCCACCAGAGCATCTTCACCTTGTCCTCTTCACGGTTCCGGAAGACAAAAAGGTGTCCCGACATCGGATCTTCGCCGAGAAAGTCCCGGACCAGACCGGCCAGCGTATCGAACGAACACTCGACACACTACCCCCACCCGCGACTATCCAACGAAGGTTACGGTTCTTCGCCGTAAGCACCCGTTCGAAGGGAAATGTCTCGATGTCCTGAGTTGGACTCGCAATAACGGTGTTCTGCACTGCATCGCAATCTTGCCTGCTGGGTCTAAATCGCTCATTCCAGCCGGCTGGACGGACGCACGTACCGGCGATACTGATCCAAAGTCGATGGTGAATGCCCAGCAGAGCGGCGGTGGCACAATCGGTTCTCCGTCGGACCTGCTGCACTTGCGACTAGTAGCGGATGCGCTCATTTGCCGGCGTGCGTCGATTTTGCCGCGCGCCACCTGAAATTACCAATTTTCCCGCGCCTTTAGGTCGCCGCTAGCAGCTGAGAGCAGCTTCTTGCGCGCTGTCTCATAACCGCCCAGGTATGCGGTTTTGTAGGCGTACTTACCTGGCCCTACGCTGATCTTTTGAATTGCTGTGATGAAATCGAGCGGACAAGTTTACTGAGGGGAACTTTGGTCCTTGTCTTCCAATCAGGCGGCAAGGGCGTCTTGCAAACGAATCGTCCCTTCAGTTTCTGACCCTTGACCCTTCTTTCCAGGCGTCGCTGGAAGCCGCGCTTTCGATCACGGATCGCTTGCCGTTCATCAGCCAACTCCTGAGCGGTCCAGGAGGACAGGATGTGCAAAGTCTTCTTAGCTTCGGCGCTGACCCAAGCATTGTCGTCGCGAGCAAGTTGTTCGAGCAACTCGCGTGCTGTGTTTATGTCCTGGGCGAGTCCGTGGCGCACCACAATATCCTCGTCTGAAGCCAGCCTTTTTACCAGCCAGTCGGGAGTCGATGGGTTCGTGGCGACAGCAACGCGGACATCGAGGTTGTGGTCGACAGACAGTTTCTCCAGCACTTCCGGTGGGGTGCGCGGATTCTCAGCCACCCGAAGCCGCACTTTATCGAAATGACTCTGTGCCAGCTCTTTCAAGTCTGCGGCTGATGAACGAGCGCTTCCTGCTCTCACGTACATCCGCAACCAATCTCGGCGATTGCGCATCGTCATATTCACATTACCTCCTTTGTGTTTTTCACCAGAGCCATGGATACATAGCAGTGTTAGCCCTATGCGTAATGCTCAAGCTCGATTGCCTGTTGCTTTGTGGGGAACCGAGATTGCAGCGCTTTCAATTGCCGCCAAATGCCCGGTCTCGATCTGTGGTGTTTCAAGCCGGTAGTGACTGATGGAATATTCGCAACACAACCGGCATTGACGCGTGGCTTAGGCTGCAGACAATAAGCACCCAGGGGCCGTGCGTCTCTAGGAAGGAAAAACAGCCGCTAAGCCGTGACTCCGTCTGTCTCCATCTGCGAGCTTATGTTTTCGAGCAAACAGAGAAAGAAGCGATGCAATCCTTAGCTTCTCAAAGACGAGCACAGGCATAGCGACCCTGTCCCAACGGCAGCCTCACAGTTGAGGCTGCTCACTCGTCATTCAATAGGCCGGCCGGGCCGGCAACGTCTTTAGGGAAAATATTCAACCTTCTCACTCACACGCAATCGAAAAACCAACCTCCTTCGCTGACTTCAAGAGATGAGTTGATCAATCGTTGGAAAGAGAATCAATACTCTCCAGTTTTTTTATAGCAAACGGGCCAACGCTGTCGCCACCGCCTTAATCTTTTCATTATTTTCTGCCGCATCCTTGTCCAGCGGGCACTTTCAGGGCGACCAGCTCTTCATGCTTTTATAGCTTGAACCAGACGAATGCTGGTAAGCCAAGCGAGGATTCAACGGCTCCTTCGATCTTTAAAATATGGTGTAGGACGTGCAGGCCTTTTCGATTTGCGCTAAATTTGAAGTGGGATACCGCACTTGTAATTGTTGAGAAGCACGGGTTCGCTAGAGCCCACTTCGCAAGTGACGGAAACAAATTAAACAAGCCGGAACCTGTCATTCCAACCTGATTCTTAAGTGTAAGGTGAGGTTTGGAATATGTGGCGCCAGACAGTTGTACAGCCTGATCTGTTGAATCCATTGCCTGAGATGCACGGCAGCAACTCAGCAGGCCGCTGTCATTGCGCACTGAGCCTTCGGCACGAGAATTCGCAAAGCATGTCGAGATTTCGTCGATAAATGAAACCGTCACCATCAAAGGAGGGATGAGATTATGGTGTTCAACAGGAGTTTGGTACCGTGGACCTGGGGCAGGAGAAGCGTACCGATAAGAAGGGAAGAAACCACTTCTGAATATTTACCGTTTTTCTCTCTACAGCAAGAGATGAACCGACTCTTTGATAATTTCTTCCAGGCTTTCGATAGCCCGATGCTAAGTCCTCTTACGGAGATGCCGGGGATGTTTGAGCCTCGGGTGGACGTGAGCGAAACCGACAAGGAGATGTGCGTCTCGGTGGAGCTGCCTGGGCTCGACGAGAAGGATGTTGATGTATCCATCTCTGACGATGCGCTGACTATCAAGGGAGAAAAGCGAGAAGAGAAGGAAGAGAACATAACCGGTCACTACCGGATGGAAAGGCGTTACGGGTCATTTCAACGAACGATCCCGTTTCCTGTCGGTGTAGACAAGGACAAGGCGGAAGCGACCTTTAAGCGAGGTGTGCTGACAGTCAAGTTACCGAAGAGCGCAGAAGCGCAAAAGGAAGTAAAGAAAATTAAGATACGGCCGGAGTGATCTTGAGCTTACTGCCTCTTTAGCTTGAGGGCTTCCAGAAGCAATCAACGCGGTCGTTTCTGCCGCGTCGTAAAGGAGGTCTCGAATGAAACTCAACGAACAACTGCCGGAAGTGTTCCGCAAATCGACAGTGGTGGCATTGCTCGTGGGTCTGGCACTGGGGATGGCCGGAGGACGCATGCTTGATTCAAACGCGCAAAGCACAGGCGCACAATCTGGTGCGAGCGGCATTGAGCCTCAGGGCATACCCGTACCGGTGCATTCGAGCAAAGCCGTTCGTCCCCGAGCTTTGGATGATTTAGACGCTGCTATCAATAAGCTGCGCAGCTCGGCAGCTCAGTTAAGTCTGCCGTCCAGCATATCCGAGCCCTGGTGGAGAACTATGCTCCACGACCCGGATGCCGGCTGGATTTTACGGCATTTTGACCTGATGTCTTCGGATTTGAAACGGCCGTGGGCGTTGCCCATAGGAACCTCCCTGGGAACGTCCATCTTTATCCCACGTGTCGATACGACCGCAGACAAGGACAAGATCACTGTCACAGCAGAGGTGCCCGGCATAGACGAGAAAAACCTTGATGTGACTGTAACCAATGACACCGTCACCATCAAAGGAGAAAAGAAAGCGGAGGTGGTGCAAAAAGAACCAGGCCGAGGCGCGCCAGTTGAGGCAATCGAGAGGGCTTACGGCTCTTTTGAGCGCAGCATCGCGCTTCCATATAAGGTGGACAGTGAGAAGGCGCAAGCGAGTCTCAAGAATGGCGTTTTGACCGTTGTCGTGCCACGGAGCATTGCCGCGGAGAGCGAGGGCAAAAAACTGAGCATAAAGCACGAGTGAGAGTGCGTGCTCGGGTTTGCACCGCCCGTAGCGGCAGGCAGCCGTAATGAGTCGGTGTCATATAGGCTGAGTTTGCAAGCGAAGGAGGGATAGAAGGAGGTGTCAGGGAATGAAAGTGTTGAACATCGTTGCCATGATCCTGCTAATCATTGGTGGCATAAACTGGGGACTTGTAGGCTTGTTTCATTACGACTTGATCGCCAAGCTTCTTGGTGATGCAACCTTGGCAAGCCGAATAGCCTACGACATAGTCGGTCTCTGCGCCCTCTTTGAGGCAGGACGTTGGTGCATGGAAAAAACAAGAGGCAAACCGAAGGCAGCCTGAGCTGCCCAAGTTTTGTAGCACACGCTATGGAGGCCAATATGAGTTGGCTTGGTAGGTCGCGCATTTTCACCCACGGTCAGGTCGTGCTTCAAGGACCATATACGAGCACAGCCGACCTTGAGGATAAGCCGGGCGTCTATGCTGTTTTTTGCCTCCAAGATGGAGAAAGACGCCTGTTGGACGTGCGCTGTACCGGACGGGTCCGCGCGCAAGCCGCCATTGCATTAAGCAGCAGCTTATGGCGGCACTGCTGCCATGGTCTAGTTCAGCTGGGCGTTGTGTACACTTCTGACCCAGAAGAAATGGAAAGTGTGCGCAAGAACCTCTGGTTGTGCCCCGGAAACCTTTCAACCAGCTCACACGCGGCTTCCCTTCCGTTAGCAATTGCGACCGGACACAACTAGAAGTCCTGAAGTATACACTGACAAAGCCTCGCCAGGTGGGCACTGCAAGCGTCCAGCGTTCACTGGCAGGTTGTGCTTGGCGTCGTCGCCAGGAGAGGCGCTGTTTAAAGCCGATCTCGGCGCCTGGGCAAAAATCCGGAAAAGATCCCCGGTGCTTCTTCTTCAGCCATGATTAACTGTCCGTAACTGAACAGCATTGTGCTCAAGCTCCAAAGGGATTGCCGGCAATGCTTGCAACACAAAGCGTTCCCGGATAATAAAGGAATAATTAAGAAGCAAGACGGATCACGACTTTTTTGTTATGTATTTCTCTGGAAGGTTCAATTTCCTTCGTTTGGATAGCTCAAATTCTGCCACCAGAGGAGGGTTTGGAGCCGTTTAAGCGTTTGAAAATTTGAATAGTTCCGAATATTCATGACACCAGCCCGCCGGCTGGAAGACAAGTGACAACAGGCGGCCTCAGTGCAACTGGGGCTGTCGTGCTCACAACAAATGCCGCAGAGAGCCTCGGTTCTAAGACCGTTAACTCTCGATGGCTATTTTCCTTCAATCGGCTTTATCGCCGGTCTCTAGCTAAATAGACTGACGGAGGCATTCGCCTATGTGGGCAGCAGAGTCGTACGCGCATATTTTCAACAACTATGTCAAAGCCGGCAGCCACAGTTGCTCACCTGAGCTTCTGGCGGAGCTGTCGCGCAGCGCATCTGATCAAATTCGCTTGCGGGTGGCGGAAAATCCACGCACACCCCTGGATATTTTGAAGCTTCTCGCCTGCGATAAAAACGCCGATGTGCGAATTGCCGTAGGTACTAATCCTTCCACGCCGGCGCACATAAGGTACGGCCTTGTCTTTGATGAGGATCCAAATGTAAGGCTTGGCCTGGCGGAGGACGTCAATACTCCGGTCGATCTGCTCGATAAGCTCATGGATGACGGAAATCCCTACGTCAGTTGTCGGGCTGCGCAAACGAAAGAGCTGATTCTTTCTGGCGAAAAGCCACAGGATTTTGGTTGCCGTCGCATTTTCCGTTGGGCGAACAAAGCAATCGGAGGCGATCAACCAGATCTTAAGTACGCCTAGCTGCAATGTCGTTCAGGTCATGGAGTCCAACCAATGCTGAGAAAAGTTCACATGCGGTCATTTCAAGGCTCTCGGATGGTCGCAGAGATTGGCATGTATCTCGAGTAATACTATGGGTAGTGCCATGTGTCGTACACGCTCCCATTCAGTTCCACAGAAAGGAGCAATGAGTGGCGCAGCGTAGCGACATTCACAGACAATCAAGTGTCAGGGCGCAACTTGAAAAAAGATGAAGAAATTGTCAAAAGAGGAGGGATCGTAAAAGGGCTTCGTTAGTCTAATGGATTTAGGAAAATCGATTGTTTTCCTGCCGCACATTTGCGGCCTCATTTTTCGAGTCAACAACAATTACGGAGGGACTGAAATTGACTACCGCCACATCACTGAAGGTTCGCTTGAAACCGTTGGCTGACCGGGTTGTGGTCAAAAAGCTTGATGCTGAAGAAAAAACCGCCGGTGGGATTGTGATACCCGATACCGCCAAGGAAAAGCCACAACAAGGCGCAGTCCTCGCCGTGGGACCGGGCAAGCTCGATGACAACGGCAAGAGACTGCCGATGGAGCTGAAAGAGGGCGATAAGGTTTTGTTTGGTAAGTACTCGGGTACCGAGGTGAAACTTGATGGCGTCGAGTACATGATCATTGCAGAGCGCGACATTCTTGCGGTGCTTGGTTAAAGAATCGACGCAGGAAAGCGATAAAGACATCCTTATCAATTGAACGGTAAGCATTTTCTGAAAGGAGAAGATCTTCGATGGCAAAACAGGTTGTTTATGACGAAACCGCACGGCGTGCACTGGAGCGGGGTGTTGATCATGTTGCCGACACCGTAAAGATCACGCTCGGTCCTGCCGGTCGCAATGTTGTTCTGGAAAAAAAGTTTGGCGCTCCGCAAATCGTCAATGACGGCGTGACCATTGCAAAGGAAATTGAGCTTGAGGACCACCTGGAAAATGCCGGTGCTCAGTTGATTCGAGAGGTTTGCACCAAGACCAACGATAACGCTGGTGATGGCACGACGACGGCCGCCGTGCTTGCTCAGGCGATGATCAAACAGGGGCTGCGAAATGTAGCTGCCGGAGCGAACCCAATGATTCTACGTAAGGGCATCCAGAAGGCGGCAGATCTAGCGATCAAAGAGATTAAGCAGATAGCTAAACCGGTAGAAAATAAAACGTCAATCACTCAGGTGGCCACCATCTCAGCCGGCAACGATGAGGAGATGGGTAAAACGATTGCCGAGGCAATGGAGAAAGTCGGCCGGGATGGCGTCATTACCGTAGAAGAATCCAAATCTTTGACTACAGAGTTGGAAGTAGTGGAAGGCATGCAGTTTGATAAAGGCTATATCTCAGCCTACTTCGTCACTGACTCAGAGAAAATGGAGTGTGTCCTGGAAGAACCATTTGTCCTGTGCGTCGACAAGAAGGTAAACCTGCTGGCCGATCTAGTGCCGGTGCTGGAAAAGGTCGCCCGTACAGGCAAGCCATTATTGCTGATTGCTGAAGACGTGGAAGGAGAGGCGCTCGCAACCCTTGTCGTCAATTCCTTGAGAAAAGTTCTCATGTGCTGCGCCGTTAAAGCTCCCGGCTTTGGCGACCGCCGCAAAGAAATGCTGAAGGACATCGCAATTCTTACCGGTGCTCAGGTTATTTCCGAAGAGACTGGCATGAAGTTGGAGAGCGTCGACGTCAGCATGTTGGGCAAAGCCCATAAAGTGCGCGCGGACAAGGATAAAACCACAATCGTCGCCGGCAAGGAAACCAAGGCCGAAGTAGACAAACGCATTGCAGTGATCAAAAGCCAGATAGCGATATCTGACTCTGACTACGATAAAGAAAAACTGCAAGAGCGCCTGGCCAAGTTATCGGGCGGAGTCGCAGTGATTAAAGTCGGCGCTGCCACGGAGACCGAGCTGAAGGATCGCAAACTGCGCTTTGAGGATGCTCTCAATGCGACTCGTGCAGCGGTCGAAGAGGGCTATGTTCCCGGCGGCGGCACCACGTTGCTGAACGTCAGCAAGCGGCTGGAACAGCACAGAGCGAACCTGCACGGCGACGAACGCACGGGCTTCGATATAGTCCTGAAAGCGCTCGAGGCTCCTGTGCGGCAAATTGCAGATAACGCAGGGCTTTCGGGAGAGGTCGTTGTCGAGAAGGTCAAAGAGCAGAAAGAAGGCATTGGCCTTAACGCTCAAACCTTCGAGTATGTCGATTTGGCTCAAACAGGCATTATCGATCCGGCAAAGGTCGAGCGCTGCGCACTGCAAAACGCAGCATCGATAGCCGGGATGTTCCTCACGACGGAAGCGCTTGTCGTTGAAGCACCAGAACCCAAGAAGACGCCGCCGCTTCCGGCTGGCGCGGATATGGGTGCCGACTACTGACCCAAATCAATTGGCGCTGGCTGAGGGGCTCGCTGGAGCCCCTTGGCTGGCGCTATGCGCAACACGCTGTCGGCGCTTTGCGTGACAGTGGGAGTCGGATCGACAGGAGATTATGTAAATGATCAAGGCAGAGGCGCTAACCAGAAAGTATGGCGATGTCGTCGCTGTCAATGACGTTTCGTTTGAAATTGGCGCGAGAGAGATAGTTGGCTTGCTCGGGCATAACGGTGCGGGCAAGACAACAATCATGAAGATGATGACTGGATATCTCGAACCATCATCCGGCATCATTACAGTTAACGGTCAGGATGTCTGGGCCAATCGAGCAATTGTACAGAGGCAGGTGGGCTACTTGCCGGAGAATTGCCCGCTTTATCCCGAGATGGCTGTCCTGGAGTATCTGGATTACGCCGCGGGATTGCGGGGCGTCCCCAAGGAGAAACAAGCCGAGCGACTTTGCTATGTCCTGGAGAAAGCCAATCTAATTTCCGTTGCCCAAAAATCCATCAGTGAGCTGTCGCGCGGATACCGGCAGCGGTTGGGCGTGGCTCAAGCACTTCTCAATTCACCAGGCATCTTGATTCTTGATGAGCCCACCAACGGCCTTGATCCGTCGCAAATTCTCGAGATGCGCTCGCTTATTCGAGAGCTCGCTCAAACGACTACGATCGTTGTATCAACGCACATTTTGCAAGAGGTGCAGGCAGTCTGTAATAGGGTAATTGTTATCAATGGCGGAAAGGTGGCCCTGGATGCTGGCATGAAAGATCTGCAGCTCACGGGTCGGCTGCGACTGGTGACCGACAGCAAGCCTGAACAGTGTGGCAATCTTCTCGCGCAGCTTCGAGACGTTGCAATCATAGAAAGCGAGCCGAAAGACGGACACGTTCAATACATCATCGATGTGGGAGTGCAAGATGTTTCAACGGCAGCGGCGTCAGTAAACCGGATGTTGGTTGAAAACGGTTGCAACGTTTACGCGATGCATCCCATGATGCGCGACCTTGAAAGCATATTTGGAGAGATAACGGCTGGCAGACCGGTGTCCATTGTTGGCGAAAGGCCGGAGCGCAAGGAGAGATTTGAAAAAGGGAGGACAGCGGAAGCGACCGACGAGAATGCGAATGGACGGAAGGTAGCAGTTACGGCAGCTCAACAGGACGGTGACTCAAATGGATAACGTCAGGCGCATCGCGGTCAAGGAACTGTTCGGCTTCTTTTCATCGTTAACGGCGTTCATCTTCTTCGGGGCGTTCCTGGCTGTCACCTTGTTTGTATTCTTCTGGGTCGATACTTTCTTCGCGCGAAATATAGCCGATGTCCGCCCGATGTTTGAATGGATGCCTGTGCTGATGATCTTCCTGGTGCCATCACTGACTATGCGTATGTGGAGCGAGGAGAGGAGATCTGGCACCCTTGAATTCCTGCTCACGGCGCCTGTCAACAATCTGGAGCTTGTGCTCGGAAAATTCCTGGCTTGCCTGGGTTTGATCGTTGTTGCCCTGGCTTTGACTCTGCCAATACCAGTGACAGTGGCACTCCTCGGTGGACCGCTGGACTGGGGGCCGGTAATCGGCGGTTACGTAGCCGCACTTTTCCTGGCCGCTTCCTACACGGCCATCGGATTAACCATTAGCGCGCGCACGGACAACCAGATAGTGAGCTTGCTAATGTCAGCGCTTGTTTGCGGCTTATTTTTTCTGATTGGATCTGACGGGCTCACGAGCCTCTTCGGCAGCCACATCGGCGAAGTGCTCAAGCTGCTCGGTTCCGGGTCGCGATTTCAATCAATTACACGCGGGATCATTGACCTCCGGGATCTGTATTATTACGTGAGTATCACCGGCGTATTTATTTGCTTGAATGTGCTTGGGTTGGAACAGTTGCGTTGGTCGGGAAATGAATCCAACCTTCGCCACAGGCGGTGGACTGCATTCACAGCTCTGTGCGTAGCGAATTTCATAGCCGCTAATTTCTGGTTGCAGCAGGTTGCCTGGGCACGTGTTGACCTGACCCAGGGACAGATCTATAGCATTTCGCCGGCGACACGAAAATACCTGGACAGGCTGCAGGAGCCGCTTTTAATTCGGGGCTACTTCAGCAAAAAGACGCACCCTTTGTTGCAGCCGCTGGTGCCGCGCCTGCGAGATCTCCTGAAAGAATATGCTGTAGCGGGAAATGGCAAAGTTCGTGTGGAATTTGTCGATCCGTTAGAGAAGCCGGAGCTTGAGAAAGAGGCAGTTGAACGGTACGGGATCAAGCCGGTTGTTTTTCAAACTGCCAGCAAGTATCAGGCAGCGCTGACCAACTCATATTTTGACATTCTGATCAAGTACGGCGATCAGTTTCAAACACTCGGATGGAAGGACCTCATTGAGGTAAAGGCCCGGAACGAGAAAGACATAGATGTCGATCTCAGGAATCCAGAGTACGATATTACCAGCACGATCAAGAAAGTGCTCTACGGCTATCAAGGCTCCGGCAACCTTTTCCTCAATATTGAGCAACCTGTAAAGTTTACGGGCTACATTTCACCCGATGACCGGCTGCCCGAGCCGCTGGTGAAGTTCAAAAAGTCGCTTGTAGAAGCACTTGAGAAATTAAAAGACCAATCAAACGGCAAATTTTCGTTTGAGCTTCTTGATCCCGATGCGCAGGCTGGCCAGCTGGGCAGGAAACTTGAAACTGATTACGGATTTAGACCGATGGCGCTGGGGTTGTTTGATCCAAAGACGTTCTGGTTCTATATGACCCTCAGGAGTGGCGATCAGGTTGTGCAGGTTCCTCTGCCCGAGGAGCTAACCAGGGCCGCGCTTGATCGCAGCCTTCAGGCGGCATTGAAGCGTTTCTCGAAAGGGTTTCTCAAAACAATAGGCATTTGCGCACCGGAATCGCCTGGCGGTTTCGGTATGACCATGGGCATGGGAAGGGAAGGGTTTTCGATGCTCAAAGAGCGCCTGGGAGATGCCTACACGGTTGAGAACGTCTCGCTCGATAAGGGAGTGGTGCCGCCGCAAGTCGACCTGCTGCTGCTTATAGCGCCCGAACATCTCAACGACAAGCGGCTTTTTGCCGTAGATCAATTTCTTATGAAAGGCGGCACCGTCATCCTCGCTACATCACCATTTGATGTCAGCATAGACAGAGCAATGAATTGCAGGCGCGTTGACTCAGGGTTGGACAAGTGGCTCCGTAACTATGGCATCGACATTCAAAAGACGATGGTATTGGATAGCCAAAACTTCCCCCTGCCAATTCCAACGCGGCGGGTAGTTGCCGGATTTACGGTTGAACAAACAACTCTGGCTCCATATCCGTACTTTGTGGATGTCAGGGGCCGGGGGCTGGAAGATGGCAACCGAATTGCTTCCGGCATAAACCAGGTGGTCTTGACCTGGCCATCACCTATCGTGGTCGACGGGCAAAAGAACAAGCAGCGCCGGGTTGTGGAACTTCTGCACAGTTCGCCCGAATCCTGGACATCTAGTGAAACATTTATCGAGCCAAATTACAGCGAGCAGCAGCCGTTGGGCTTCCCAGTCGGTAAGGACAAGGGCAAAAAACTTTTGGCAGTGGCTCTGGAAGGGTCCTTTCAGTCATACTTCGACGGCAAAAAATCCCCCTTAATCGAGACCAACAGCGAGCAATCGTCCGCGGTAGAGGCGCCATCAAATACTGCATCGAAACCACAGAAAGAGGCCGTGATTACAAACATCATCAGCAAATCACCGGAATCAGCTCGCATCATTCTCTTCGCGTCGAATTCATTCCTGTCGGACAAGATGCTCTGGCTGGCGAGCGAGAGCCTCGGATCTCAGTACATCAAGCCTATCGAGCTGATTCAGAATGCTGTGGATTGGTCGCTGGAAGATCGGGAGCTTTTGGCAATCCGAGGGAGGGGTCACTTTGCGCGCACGCTCAGGCCGATGAGCCAAGGGTTTGAAATCTTCTTTGAATATCTGAACTATGGACTGGCGTGCGTCGGACTTTTCCTGGTCTGGCTGGCGCGAAGACATTTCTGGCTGCGCACTCGCGAACGATTCGACAAACTTCTGCACTCGATGTCCGCGGTATCCAGGGTTGAGGAGGCAAGATTGTGAACAATCCAAGGCAACTGGCTGTCGGCACGGGATTTACTATTCCCAGCCAGCGCGCGTTAATGCTGCTTGCTGCGTTGCTGATGGCTCAGATGGTCCTTACAATCATTTTCAAAGTTTCCGAAGCGCGGTACCAGCCGGTGGAAGCATCGCAGCCCCTGTTAGCGTGCGATTTCTCGAAAATCTCAAAAGTGATAATTGAGGAGCGGCAAGCAGATGGAAAGCATACATCAAAACTCGTGTTGCAAAGAGATCAACAGGGGTGGCAGCTTCCGGAATACTTCGATTTTCGCGCCTCAGCGGACAATGTGAACCAGCTGCTCACGACCTTAAAGGATTTGAAAAAGGGTTATCCGATCAGCACCACGTCTGGTGCCGCTGAGCGCTTCAAGATTAGCCCATCGAACTTCGAGCGAGCGGTTGAATTGTACGCCGATAATCAAAGGGTGAGCACATTGTATTTGGGCTCATCACCCAGCTTCCGCGCGATTTATGCGAAGACTCCCGACACGAACGACATCTATACCGTGGAGATTGCAGCGTATCAAATCAATGGAAAGGCAAGCGACTGGATTGACCGTAACGCCATCGCTCTCAAGCCTGACGAAATTTCCGCCATTGATCTTGCAAGCTTCCAGCTCAAGCGGAAGGACAACAAGTGGACGCTGGTCAGCGGGGGCAAGAGCGAGCCGCTGCATGATATCGTCGCGCAAGATGTTGTAGATCCCTTTGCTCAGTTAAGCATCCAGTCTGTGCTGGGCACAAAGCCGGAGCCGTCCTACGGCATGGACAAGGCAGTTCTGTCGTGCAGCATAACGCTGAAGGACGGGCACATGCTGAGTTACACCTTCTCTAAGCCAAAGGATAAGAATTACCATGTTCTGAAAATATCCGACAAGCCATGGTATTTGGCGGTGGATGATTGGGCTGTCGACCGGATAAAGGGCCTGACGGCCGCTTCGCTTCTTAAGAATGAGGCAGCAAAAGCCGCACGGAGCCACCAAGTAAAGAAGGAAACTGCCTCCCCGCCCGCCAGGACGGACCGCAAATAAGTGTCGTCCCCTCGCTTAATCTATGATTTGTCCAGCCGCTTCCATGCCTGTCTCTTTGTCAGCTTTGCAGCGGCGCTCAATGCTCTCATCGTTCGACTCTGAAGATTGATTCGTCCTCTTTTCCTTTCCCAGTTGCTAACCGATGCGGCGCTTACGCCAACCACCGCTGCAAGCTCGCTCTGAGACATATCCAGCCGAGCGCGCAGCTCCCGAATGGCCCTGCCCGTGAAGGGCAGACAGTTTGCTATGGAAGAACCGGAAGAAGGGCGCTCGGTCTTGTTGACCGGTTTTTTCTTGGAGGGGCGGCCGAGCTGCTGGTTTCTCTTCGGCCCTTCTTTGACCTGCTGTCTGCGCCCGTCGTTGCCGCATGGCTCCTGCTGAAGTATTTCGATTCCAAAGACGTCCTGCAGATCGTCTTCGGCAAGTCGCCTGGAGGCACCATGTCTATCCGTGGTCACCAACGTAGCTGCGTCTGCCTCAATCAACTCCTCATGATCCACTCCGCGCAGTACGAACAGAAGTTCGGGCTTCTCATCGAGACGGGCGCCAACGCCATAAAGAGTCGCTGCAACATGTTTGCACATAACGGCCCAGTCGGGACAACTGCAATCCATGCTGATTTCGGACGGCAAGGGGAACAGGCCCTCCTGGCGGTTGGTAACGACCGCCATGACTCTATTTGACAGCCTGCCCTGAAGTAACTCCAGGAGAGAGCCGATCCGTCCGGAGCACCGCTCCTTGAGGGCGCTCCATTTTTTCTCAGGCAGCTTACGAATTGCAATTTTCACATCATACAACTGTGAGCCGCTCACTATGGCCTTGATTTCACCGGAGGCAATCTCCAGGTGGCACACCGATCCGTTGCGCACATAGGTACGCCCTCGTGGCAGGCGGTTTTGGTAATCGCTGAAGGACTCCAGGTGTTTGCACCATGAGTCACCCCAGAACGTGCGCGCAATTCTTCGTCCTTCGATTTCCACCGGCTGAACGGCGAGCCCTTGCTTTTGCCGCTTGCTGATGTGGCGCCTGGCCTTTTCACGACGCTCTGCCACGCCCACATAAGGTCTCCATCCCCATCCCCACGCCATCGTCATTCTCCTTTACTCATTCCAAACCCACCCGATCAAGATCGAGAGTTACTATCTCAAGAAGCTCCTTGTCGCTCATCTCTGTCAGCATGGTTTCAGCGCCACCCGTAAGAATGCCTTCCGACAGCTCCGTCTTGTCCATAATCAGCTTGTCGATCTTCTCTTCGATGGTCCCCCGACAAATGAACTTATGAACCAGCACGTTGCGATGCTGTCCGATCCTGTAGGCTCGATCGGTGGCCTGGTTCTCAACTGCTGGATTCCACCAGCGGTCGAAATGCACCACATGCGATGCGGCGGTGAGATTCAGCCCGGTACCGCCGGCTTTGAGACTGAGCACCACGAAGGGCGGCCCACAGGGCTGCTGAAATGCATCTACTATCCCTTTCCGCTTAGCCACCGCCGTCCCGCCGTGCAACACGAGACCTGGCTGTCCAAAGACATCTGTCAGGAAACTGGCGATCGGATCAGTCATCTCTCGGAACTGGGTGAAGACCAGTACTTTCTCCTGCCTGGAGGCGATCTCATCGCAGATCGTTCTCAGCCGATCAAACTTCCCGCTCTTGTCGGGGGTGTATTGCCCGTCACCCAATAGTTGGCTCGGGTGGTTGCATATCTGTTTGAACCGGAGAAGAAATGACAACACCAGACCGCGTCGCTCAATCCCTTCGACTTCTTTAAGCAGTTGCTTCAATTCGTCAACAGATCTTGAATAGAGGGCTGCTTGCTCAGGTGCCAGCCCGCAAAATACTTTGATCTCCGTCTTATCGGGCAAGTCTGAGATAATGCTCTTATCGGTCTTCAGACGCCTCAGTATGTAGGGACTAACCAGGTTACGCAAGGGAGCGTAATTGCGGTGCTCACCGTCGTCCAGCTTCCTGGTGAAGCGTTTGAATTTTTCTGTCGATCCCAATAGACCAGGTGACAGGAAGTCGAACAGCGACCAGAGGTCTGAAAGCCTGTTCTCTACGGGTGTTCCAGTAAGAGCTATACGCGACTCGGCCCTGAGCTTCTTCACCGCCCGGGTCTGCTGGGCGGACGGGTTCTTTATCGCCTGGGCCTCGTCCAGAATAACCAGTCTCCACTCCACGTCGAGCAGCCAGCTCTGGCGAAGAAGCATGCCGTAGGTGGTGGCCACAACATCGAAGTTTGCAAGGTCCTTGCCTGGCTTGCCTCTGACGACTGACAGAGCGCTTACCTCCGATTCCGAGGGATGAATAAAGCAAGCGGACAGCGTGGGCGCAAATCGCTGCATCTCTGACTTCCAGTTTGCCAATAATGATGCCGGCATGACGAGGAGGGACGGTTTGGCAGCAAGCTTTTTTTCCTCTTTAATCGACAACAGCAGTGACAGCACCTGAATTGTTTTCCCCAAACCCATGTCGTCAGCCAGGCAGGCACCAAGGCCCAGGCTGGAAACGAATCGCAGCCAGTTGTGTCCCTTTTCTTGATACGGTCTGAGGGTCCCGCAAAGATTCTTGCTGACCGCTTTTGCGGAGAGTCGATCTGGATCTCTCAGCCCAGCCAGTACGTCAGATAGCCAACTGCCCGCATTGACAAACGACCATTGACGGTCATCGTCCAGCGATACTCCATTCGTGTCATCGAGGTCAGCAGGGGCGCCAGCAAGCAGGCGCATCCCCTCGATAAAGGTGATCCCGCCTGATGCAGCTTTCTTCTCAACTTCCTTCCAGTGCGCAAGCGCTTCCGACAGTCGGTCCCGATCTACCTCGATCCACTGACCCTTCAGATGCACAAGCCCGTCGCCTGCGCTCATAAGCTGCCTGAACTCGTCCGGCGTTAGCGTCGTATCACCCAGGGACAGCCGCAACTGGAAATCCAGCATTGCATCCAAAGCAAGGCGGCTCTGCCTTTTTTCACCGATCGTCACCGCCACACGTGGTCTCGGTCTCTTGCGCCACCAGTCGGGCAGCCTGACTAGAAGTCCACTCTCCTCAAGCAGTGGAACTTCCTTTAGAAAGCAATAGGCCTGCCCAGGCGTCCACTTCAATGCCTGAAAAATTTCGTTGGACTCCACCAATTCCCTCATGAACTGGCTTTTCTCAGCGGCAAGCTGCACGGGAGAGAGAAGCTTGATCAGCGCTCTCCTGTTGCGTTCCCCTGCATGTTCCTGGAGCGCTCTGCTGAGCGGCTGGTACTGGACTCGTCCCCCTGAGGACACCTTCGGCGCGTATGTGGCAAGGAATGCAAAGGGATACTGAGCATCGCGCTTGTTCTCGGCTAAGTGAAAACATACACGCCCAACCTGATGCCAGATCGGTGCATGTTCTTTCAGCCATCCAGTCAAGCCTTCACCGGAAGCTGCGACCTCTTTTCTGACCCATGCGTCGAGATCGTCCCATAACCTTAAGAGCATCTCGACATTCAGATATTCGGCGCCGCGCATGGGTGGCGCACTAGACCGCATTATCTCTAACTCGGACAACGCCGGTGCATCGATTACTTCTAAGCTGCGTCCGTTGGCAGAATATTCTGGCGTTCGGCACAACTGAGTAAGGTAGCGACTCGAAAATTCCCGCCAATAGGATACTGACGGTGTCACGCATCCTTCCAGTTGCGTAGCCGCCAGCGCGACCAGACCGGATGCCTGGCAATTCGCAAACGCATGGGCGACAGTTCTCACCCAGGATTCCATCCCTGCGGCACTTGATACCGATTCAGCCACCACCAGACGGCAGTCAGGAGTTATTGATATTTCACAAGACACGTGAGCGCACCGTTTTGTTGCCAGCTGTGGACACCATTAACCCTGTCATCTAGTGCAATTCATGAACGCGAACGACGAACCCGCTGGCGCATGCTAATCCCGGCTCAAGCTTATTCTTGAGACATGAAAACGCCGACTCGGGCACCGCAGCACAGGAATGCAGATCACATGGCGTTCTTATATGCTTCATATGCGGCTCGGCGTACGCTCGGCGCCGCCGGTGATTATGGCAGCAGTACCAATTGACGATCAACAGATTCTTCTTCATCCGAGTCAGGGCAGCGCCAGAAATGCTCGCGGCATGACTTCCCCCCAATACCGGACAAAGGCCGCCCACGAATGTACCTGGCCGTGAACTTTTGGTAGGAACAACCCTGCTCCTCTGTCGTCTACAGGAACAATTCGATCGGACCGTTCTGGGGGCTGGCGAATGGTCAAGGCGGCTTTATGGTCAAGAACTGTTATTGCTGCTTTGACCGGCGCGGTCTTGCTGGCGGCGGCGCCGGCTTCTGGTGGTCCCGGCGCCGGCGCGGATAATGCCGGCCGCCAGGCAAAATCGAAGCTCTTCAAGCTGAGGGCCAATTTTCCCAACGGCTCCCTGAAGGGGCAGTTCGACGTGCCATACCGCTACTTGAGCGACCGGGCCGCCAAAGCCTACTCCGCCGGCCGATATGTGGAGGCGGAGAGCCTTTACCGGGCCGCCCTCGATGACGCGACCAGATCCCATGCCGCCGATGCCGACGTTGCCGTGCTGCTCACCAACCTGGCCTCCACCTACCGGGACGACGGCAAGTACGAGAGCGCCAGGCCGCTCTTCAAGCAGGCCATGCAGATGACCGAGAAGATGGATGGCGCGGGCAGCCAGCTCTACTCGTACGCGCTCGGGCAGTACGCCGGCTTTCTCTCCAGGACGGGAGATTACGAACAGGCGCGGTTCGCCGAGGAGTCGGCACGCGGCGGCTTCAAGCTTGCCGCCAGGCCGATCCCGCTCTATTGGGAGCCGCCCGCTGCCCGGAATCCGTTTGTCCCGCTCGTGGACGTGGGCGGCTGGCGTTATCCCGGGATGATGATCTCCTACACGCACCCGCCGCTGATCGATGTCACCCGGGAGACCCCGGTGCTGTCGCCCGGCTATCCGGGGCCGGGCAGTTTCCGGCTCCATTTTGCCGAGTGCCCGCCCAAGGAACGCTGGGCGGCCTTCGACAGCGAGCAGCGCACGCTCATGAAATGGAAATGGGATCTTTGGCTTGCCCAGGTGAAGGAGGAGTTCTCCCGCTCGGCGGCCGCTGCCCTGGAGACACCGGTAAGCGGGCGATATCATCTCGTCTTCGGCCGCTCAGGCCATATCGAGGACTTCGACGTGCTTTCGGACGATATCAATCGAGCACAAGCGCTGCAATCCATCTCCGGCGTGATCTCGTTGTTCAACAACGCCAGGACCGCGCCGTTTCCCGCCGAGACGCAGATGGATCAGATCCACGTGATCGTCGACTACCAGGGCCCCATGCAGCCGCAGCTGCCGGAGGAGGAGGCCCTGCAGAAGCTGCCGCCGATCACCTGGCCAGGTTTTGCCGGCAGATATCCTGCCAGGTTTCCCGGGCAATATTTCCCCCGCACACAACAACGCCGATCTTGTCGGTAGGCTCGAAGTCGATGAGCCCGCATCTGACCGCGGCCACCGCCACGGCGGCCGCCCCCTCGATGAGCATTCCCTCGTTGTCCAGGAACTCGAAGATCGTGCGCGCGATATCGGCCTCCTCCACCGCCACCCAGTCGTCGACCACCTCACGGCAGACCGGGAAGGTAATCGAGTCGGGCTCGATATTACCGGCGATACCATCGGCTATTGTCTTGTCGACGAAGACCGGGGCCACCCGCCCGCCCTTTACACACTCCATCATCACCGGTGAATTGGCGGCCACCGCTGCGATGATTCTGATGCCGGGATTGAAGGCCTTAGCCACCACGCCGATGCCGCCCACCAGCCCGCCACCGCCTACGGAGACAACCAGCGCCGTCAGGTCCGGCCGCGCCTCCAGCATCTCGAGGGCGATCGTGCCCTGACCGGCCATCACGTGAGGGTCGTTGTACGGTGAGACGTAAAACGCCTTTTTCTCCCGGGCCAGCCGGCGAGCGTAGCCTTCGGTCACGTCGCAGTCGCTGCCGTGTTCGATGACGCCGACGTTGTAGGAGCGCAGGCGCTCCTTCTTTGCCGGCGAGGCGTTGGTGGGTATGCAGATGGTCGCCTCGCAGTCCGTATAGCGTTGCGCTTCGGCCACACCGATGCCGTGATTGCCGGCTGAGGCGCTCCAGATCTTGTGGATGCCGTTCTCCTTTGCCCAGGTCAGGCAGTTGAGCGCACCGCGGAACTTGAATGAGCCGCCCACCTGCAGGTTCTCCAGCTTGCAGACAACCTCGGCCCGGCAGCACTGGCTGAGCCACTGCGACCCGCAAAGCGGCGTCACCAGCGCCCGCCCGGCCAGGCGGCGCCTGGCCGCCAGCACGTCGCTGGGGTGTATAGCGGACTTTTCGAGAGACAGCAAAGTCTTTGCCTCCTGGAGACGCCGGTCTTAACTTTTAATTAATGGAGCGGGTAGCGGGAATCGAACCCGCGTGTGCAGCTTGGAAGGCTGCCGTTCTACCATTGAACTACACCCGCGTGTAGCCAATCCTACCACAACCGTCCGCGCTGACAAGAGACGCGGATCCGGACGCCGCACCGGCTTGCGGGCCGGGTTACGAAATGTTACCTTTGCCTTCGGGTTACCCCTTACTAGTCAAGCAACGAGTAAGCGGGATGCCTCTTGTCAGGCGGCAAGCGGTTGAGGTAGATAATGCAGAGCTTTATCGAGCGACTGGCGCAGATGACAGACCCCACCCATTCCGCGGCTTCGGCAGCCGGTCCGGACATCCCAAAGCGGCTGGTGCCGCCCCACGTCGAGAGGCTCACGCCCTACAAGCCGGGGCGGCCGCCGGCCGACCTCATGGCCGAGCTGGGGCTGAAGAAATTCATCAACCTGGCATCCAACGAAAACCCGCTCGGCCCGCCGCAAAGCGCGCTCAAGGCCGTCGCGGCCGCGTCCGCCGCCATGAACCGCTATCCGGAATCCGGCGGCTTGCAGCTGCGGGGAGCGCTTGCCGAGCGCCACCGGGTCAAACTTGACAACGTGGTGCTGGGCGCCGGCTCGGAAAGCATAATGGCCAATATCATTCGCGCCTTTCTGCACGGCGACGACGAGGCGCTCACCTCCGAGGGCACCTTCATCGGCTTTTATGTGCTCGTCAATGCCCAGGGCGTGAAGCTGGTCCAGGTGCCGCTCAAGAACTATCGTTTTGATCTCGACGGCATTGCCCGGGCGATAAACGATCGAACCAAGATCATCTACCTGTGCAACCCGAACAACCCGACCGGCACGATCTTCACGCGGGGCGAGTTCGACGCCTTCGTGCGCCGGGTTCCCGAGCATGTCCTTATCATTCTCGACGAGGCCTATTACGAGTACTGCCTGGGGAACCCGGATTTCCCCGACTCGATGAGCTACCGTTACGACAACGTCCTCACCCTGCGCACCTTCTCGAAAGCCTACGGCATGGCCGGACTGCGGCTGGGATACGGTCTCGGGCACGATTACCTGATCGGTTACGTCAACCGGATCAAGCTGCCCTTCGAGCCGAACAGCCTGGCGCAGGCGGCCGGTCTGGCGGCGCTCGCTGACGACGAGTACCTGCAGCGATCGCTGGCCAACAACCGGCAGGGTATGGCCATGCTCGCCTCCGAGCTCGACCGGCTCGGGCTCAAGCGGGTGCCCTCGCACGCCAATTGCATCCTCGTCGACATGGGCAGCGAGGAGAGGGTGAACGCCATTACCCACTCGCTTTTGCGTCACGGCGTGGCCATCCGCGCGCTGGCCCCCTTCGGGTTGCCGCACTGCTTGCGGGTGACGGTCGGCCTGCCGGAGGAGAACGAGGCCTTCGTCAAGGCCCTGAGCGCATCCCTGTAGGCGCGTCCGTCAGCGGCTCGCCTGTTTGCTGTTAATCTCGGCCGCCTTTTTCAGCAGCGGCGCGGCGAGATCCGGCTTGCCCTCCAATTTGTAGAGGTCGGCCAGGGCGTTGAGCAGCGGCACGACATCCCCGGCATCGGCGGAGCTGTTGTGCTCGATGATCTCGATCGCCTTTTTCAGGTCTTGCTCGGCATCGGCGGTCTTCCCCGTCTTCGCCTCCACGGCCGCCAGGTGCGTGAGAAGCTCGGAGACGGCCGGATCATTTTCCCCCAGCTTCTGTTTCAGGATCGGCAGCGCTTGCTTGTACATCTCCAGTGCCTCGCCGTGCTCCCCCAGCGCCTCGTGAACGGAGCCCAGATTGCTCATGTCGGAGCCGGTCTCCAGGCTGTAGGGGCCCACCGCCCTCTGGTCGATGGCCAGCGCGTTGACCAGCAATCGCTTGGCCTCTGCGTAGTCTCCCTGCGCCTTATAGAGCAGCCCCAGATTGCTGAGACCACCGGCAAGCTCTTGCTTGGGCGGATCCTTCATCCTGTCCCAGATGGCCAGCGCCCGCTGGTAGAGCGGCTTCGCCTGATCCAGCTTGCCGTCGGAGCGGTAGAGCTCGGCCAGGTTGTTCAAGCTCGTAGCCACCATGGGCGTCTCCGCGCCGAGCAGCTGCTCCTTCACGGCCACGACCCGCTCGAGCAGCGGCTCAGCCTCCGGCCCGCGCTTGTTCTGCCACAGGTAGCGGGCGTAAGACTCGAGCGCGCCCGCCACGCGCAGGCTGGGCGTGGGCGAATGCTTGTCCATGGCCACCAGCTGCTTGTAGAGCGGCTCGGCTGCCGCGTCCTTGCCCTGTCCCTGATAGCCGAATGCCAGATTGATAAGCGTGCCCGCCAGCTCCGGGCTGTCGCCGCCCAGCGCCGCCTCCTTCACCTTGAGCGCCCGCTCCAGGAGCGGGACGGCCTCGTCAAATCGCCCCTGCGACAGATAGGCGCCGCCCAGTTTGTCCAGGCTGGTGCCCACGTCCTTGTGCTGGGGGCCGAGAGTCCTTTCCCTCAGGTCCAGCGCCCTCTTGAAATAGACGAGCGCGTCCGTGTTATCGCCGCGGGTCTGGTAGAGCGTGCCCAGATCATCGAGGCTGGTCGCCTGGCGCGGGTCCTTCTCGCCGAGCGCCAGGGAGATCTCAAGCTCCTGCTTGAACATCTGCTCGGCTTCCGTGTAGTGCCCGGCCATGAGCTCCCTGTAGCCGATGCGGTGATACTTGTTCCAGAGATAGGCAGGGACATCGCTGCCGGCGGGCTGTCCGGACCCCGACCCCCTTGCCGCCTGCGGCTTCCCGCCCTCATCTGCCGGCGCGCCCGCCGGGGGCGCCTGAGCGTCCGCCCGGGCCGGGGACGCCGGCGGCAGGCAGGCTGAGACCGCCAAGGCCAGGCAGAGAATGGCTTTCCTGTGCACCATACCCGGTCCCCACTGCAGAGACTTACGGTCACGCTGACGGATGGTCAACACGTATGTGCCCGCGTAGTGCTTGTCTCATTCGCTTCGTTAACCACCGCGCCCGAAAATTTCCCGCGTTGCCGGCGCGCAAGGTTGTCTGCCCGTTGCGGCATGCCGCCGCTCAGCTTCTTTTGCCGGTAAACCCGGCCTCAAGCCCCTCCCAGCAGGAGAGGTAGTCGCTCTGCAGGAGACCGGTGGTGAGGGCAAAGCGGGTCGGGTGAAACGGCAGCGAGCACTCGAACATGAAGGCGAGCGTATCGGCCAGGTACTGCGGCGCCAGCTCGGCGCCGCTGGCCCGCTGGTAGGTCTGCGCGTCCGGCCCGTGGGCGGACATGCAGTTGTGCAGGCTGGCGCCGCCGGGGACAAAGCCCTCTTGCTTGGCCTCGTAGCTGCCTCTGACCAGGCCCATGAACTCACTCATGATATTGCGGTGGAAGTAGGGCGGGCGGAAGCTGTGCTCGGCGACGGACCAGCGCGGCGGAAAGATGACGAAGTCGACGTTGGCCAGCCCGGCGACCTCCGACGGCGACGTCAGCACGGTGAAGATCGAGGGATCGCTGTGATCGAAGGTCACGGTGTTGACGGCCTGAAACAGGCTGAGATCGTATTTGTAAGGGGCGTAGTTGCCGTGCCATGCCACCACATCGAGCGGCGAGTGCTTTATCTCCGCCTGGAAGAGATGGCCCTCATATTTGGCGACCAGCTCGAAATCGCCGTCCCGCTCCTCGAAACAGGCCACCGGCGTCTGGAAGTCCCGCGGGTTGGCCAGCCCGTTGGAGCCTATGGGGCCTAGGTCGGGCAGGCGGAAGGGCAGCCCGTAATTTTCGCAGACGTAGCCGCGAGCCTGCCTTTCTTTCGGGCTGGCCTGGAAGCGGATGCCGCGCTGGATGACGGCTATCTCCCCGGGCTCGACGGTAATGACACCGAATTCGGTGCGCAGCACGAGCCCGCCTGACTCCGGGACGATGAGCAGATCGCCGTCGGCGTCGTAGAAGAACCGATCGCCCATCGGCTTGTTCACCGCGTAAATGTGCGCGGCGCAGCCGCGGTAGCCGCCGTAGCCGCTGCCGGCCATGGTGGTGAGCCCGTCCACAAAATCAGCCGGCTCCGCCGGCACGGGCAGCGGGTCCCAGCGCAGCTGGTCCGGCGGCGCCACGCACTCGTTAAACGGCTGGCTGCGCAGGAGACGCTGGTCGATCTGATGGAACCTGCTGGAGTGCGAAACCGAAGGGCGGATCCGGTAGAGCCAGCTGCGCAGGTTCTGCCCGCGCGGCATGGTGAAGGAGCTGCCGGACAGCTGCTCGGCATAAAGACCGAAGGGGCACTTTTGCGGCGAGTTCTGGCCCGCCGGCAGGGCGCCCGCCAGCGCCTCGCTGGCGAAATGATTGCCGAATCCGCGCAGGTACTTGAGCTCAGGCGTCATCGCTCAGAGGTTTCCGCGCAGGGCCTGTTCGCGCTCGATTGACTCGAAGAGCGCCTTGAAGTTGCCTTTGCCGAAGCCCCTGGCCCCTTTCCGCTGGATGACCTCGAAGAAAAGCGTGGGCCGATCCTCCACCGGCCGGGTGAAGATCTGCAGCAGGTAGCCTTCCGACTCCCGGTCGACGAGAATCCCCAGCCTGGCCAGCTCCTCGATATCTTCGTCTATCTTGCCGACCCGCTGCGGGAGCTCGTCATAATAGGCCCGCGGGACGGTGAGGAATTGAATGCCGCGCTGCTTCAGCTCGGATACCGTGCGGATGATGTCCCTGGTGCCGATAGCGATGTGCTGGACGCCGGGGGCCAGGTAATAGTCCAGGTACTCCTGGATCTGCGACCTGCGCAGGCCGGCATAAGGCTCGTTGATCGGCAGCTTGACGGTGCCGCTCCGGTTTGCCATCACCTTCGATACCAGAGCCGAGTACTGCGTGCTGATATCCCTGGCGTCGAAATACTGATAGACGTAAAAGCCGAAGATCCGCTTGTAGAACTCCACCCAGTGCTCCATGCGGTCGACCTCGACGTTGCCCACCACGTGGTCGACATAGGTGAGCCCGGTGCCGGAGGCGACCGTCTCCACCGGCTTGTATCCGGGAGCGAAGGCGCCCCTGTAGTTTTCCCGCTCGACAAACGCATGGACCGTCTCCCCGTAGGTTTGCACCGAGGCAAAGACGAAGCGGCCGAACTCGTCCTCGTGCTCGGCCGGCTCCTCGACGCCGGTGGCCCCCCTGGCCAGTGCCGTCTGGTAGCACTGGCGGGCGTTTCTCGTCCGGAGACCGATGGTCTTGACGCCGTCGCCGTGCTCGAGCACGTGCCGGCAGATCGGGCTGTCCGGGCTCATGCCGCCGGTGAGCACGATGTGCACGTTGTTCTGGCGCAGGGCGTAAGAGCAGCTCTCGCGGTCGCCCGTCTCCAGCCCGCGGTAGCCGACGACGTCGAAGCCGAAGCCGCGGTGGTAATAGTAGGAAGCCTGCAGGGCATTGCCGACGTAGAGCTCGATGTAATCGAAGCCGTCAATCGGCAGCTCCTCGACGGCGGCAGCTTGTGTCTCCAGCTCGACCTTTCCCTTGGCCATGGCACAGTTCCCCCGAGCCTGAAAAACCCCGGCAGCCCCGGCCGCATGCCCGGGGAGCCATTTTCACGAAAGTATATTATAGATCGCTGGCTGCCAGGGCGAGCGATTCGTCGAGGGCGGAAAGAAATCTGTCCAGCTGCTCGTAGCTCACGACCAGCGGCGGCTCGATCCGCAGCACGCGGGCGTTTATGTAGGTGCCGGAGATGAGGATCTTGCGGGCGAAGAGGTTCTTGGCCACCGCATAGCCGAGGTCGTTGTTGACAAACTCCATTCCCAGCATGAGGCCCCGACCGCGCCCCCCCACCATCACCTCGGGGTAGCGGGCGGCAAGCTCGGCCAGCTTCGGCAGCAGATATTCCCCCTTCTCGCCGGCGCGGCTAGCCAGGTCGTCTTCCAGCAATACGTTGATGGTGGCGATCGCCGCCGCGCAGGCCAGCGGGTTGCCACCGAATGTGGTGGTATGCAGGAACGGGTTCTCGATATAGCGCTCCCAGGTTTTCTCCGTGCCGACACAGGCGCCAATCGGCATGACGCCGCCGCCGAAACCCTTGCCCAGGGCCATGAGATCCGGGGTGACGCCGTCGTGCTCGCAGCAAAACAGCTTTCCGGTGCGCCCCATTCCGCATTGAATCTCGTCGAAGACCAGCATGGCCCCGTACCTGTCGCACAGCTCGCGGGCAGCCGCCAGGTAGCCGGGCGGGGCGACGTTGATGCCGCCTTCCCCCTGAATCGGCTCCAGCACCACGGCGGCAACCCGGTCACCGGAGAAATCGGCGCATTCCATGATCGTCTTCAGGGCGTCGGCGTCGCCGAAGGGCACGTGCGTCCAGTGGAGGAGCGGCAGGAACGGCTCGCGGAAAACGGCTTTGGACGTGCCGCCCAGCGAGCCCAGGCTTTTGCCGTGGAAGCCGCCTGTGGCGCCTATGAAGTGGTGGCGCCCGGTGGCCAGCATGGCCATCTTCAGGCAGCCCTCCACGGACTCGGTTCCCGAGTTGGTCAGGAACGCGTACTTGAGGTCGCCGGGGGTAATGAGCGAGACCAGGTGGGCAAGATAGGTCCTGAGCGGATCGATGAGCTCCTGCGAGTGAATGGCCTGTTTGTCGAGCTGATCGCGCACCGCCTTCAACACCTTCGGGTTGCGGTGCCCGACGTTGTAGATCCCGAAGCCGCCCAGCATGTCGATGAACTCATGCCCGGCAACGTCACGAAAGACCGCGCCCTCGTCGTCCCACTCCACGGCCGTGTAGTCGGTGCTCACCGACTTGCGATACTGGAGGAAGCCGGCGTTGACGTGATCGCTCCAGTAGCGGACGGCCTCGGCGACGACACGCTCCCGCTCGGCTGGCGAAAGGGTCTTCTTGCTTATCAGATCGAGGACGTAAGCGGACCTGGTTTTAGCCGCCACGAGATCTTGGGCCATGATTTATCTGCTCCCATCTACAAGTGCGCTCTTTTATTAGCCAACAAGGATAGCGCAGATTGCCGCCGTGCTAAACTCCAGCCATGCGCCCGATCGAGCAATCCTGCTTCTGGCTGGCGACCCGCCCGCGATGCGTGGCACCCGTGCCGCTCGCCGGCAACTGCCGGGCGGATGTGGCCGTTGTCGGCGGCGGCTTCACCGGGCTGTGGACCGCCTTCTTTTTGAAGCAGCTCGACCCGGCCTGCGAGGTGGTGGTGCTGGAGAAGGGCGTCACCGGCTACGGCGGCAGCGGGCGCAACGCCGGCATCGTCAGCAACTGCATCGATCACTCGCACGCGGCCGCCGTGAGCCACTTCGGCCGGGAAGAGGCCGCCAGGCTGGCGCGGCTCGGCATCGAGAACATCGACGAGCTGGCCGCATTTGCCGTCGACTGCGATTTCGAACGGACCGGTCAGCTGCACGTGGCCCTTACCGCCCGGCAGATGGACGACCTCAGCCGCGGCGCCGAGGTGGCCAGCCGGCTGGGCATCGACGGCTATCGCACCCTGTCGGCGGCGCAGGCGCGCGCCGAGATCGACTCCCCGCTCTATCAAGGAGCCGTCTTCGTTCCCGGCGGCGGCATCATCAACCCGGTGAAGCTGGTGGACAAGCTCGCCCGCCAGATCCGGGAGCTGGGCGTGAAACTATTCGAGCGCACCGCCGTCTCCGCCGTCGAGCGGCAGGCGGTCCGCACGCCCGGCGGCACGGTGTCAGCCCAGAAGGTGATCCTGGCCACCGACGCATACTCTCACCACCTCTTCCCGCAGCTGCTCGCCCGCTTCATCCCTCTTTATGACTACATCCTGGTCAGCGAGCCGCTCACGGAGGCTCAGCTGCGTTGCGTGGGCTGGCGGAACCGGCAGGGCGTGCTGGACGGCCGCACCTTCTTCAACTACTACCGCCTGACCGCGGATAACCGCATTCTCTGGGGAACCAGCGAGGCCGTGTATTACCCGCCCAACCGCGTCGACGAGGGCTGCGATCACTCGCAGGCGCACTACGACGCCCTTCTGGCAAGCTTCCGCCGCCATTTCCCGCCGCTCGCCGAGCTCGCCTTTCCTTATGCCTGGGGCGGCCCGATCGCCTCCACCACCCGCCTGACGCCGTTTTTCGGCACCCTCTCTGGCGGCAGCATCATCTATGCCCTCGGCTACACCGGTCACGGCATCGGCAGCACGCGCCTGGCCGGCAAGATTCTCGCCCACCTGGCCCTTGCCAGGCCGAGCGAGCTCACCGGGCTGCGCCTGGTCAAAGAGAAGCCTTTCCCTTACCCGCCGGAGCCGCTGCGCTGGCTGGCCGTGCAGGCGGTGACGCGCTCGCTCCGCCGCCTGGATCGGGGCGAGAAACCCGGACTCTTGCTTGCCGCGCTCGACGCGCTCAAGATCGGCTTTTCCAGCTGAGCGATCTCATGCTCGCGCAGTATGCTGTCCATCTGGACCATGCGCGCCAGGGTGACGGCGACAAAGCCTGTGCGCTCGTAGCGCGAAAGCGTCTGTCTCGTCACCCCCATCAGGCGCGCCAGACCGGTCTGGCTGAGTCCGGCGCTTATCCGCCGCTCGATCAAGGAGCGCGGAATATCCGCGAGGACAATGGGCTTGGCCGGCGGCTCGGTCCTGGAGCACAAGCTCTGGTAGCGCTGCAGCTCCCGGCAAAGCTCGGAGATTCTATTTTCCATGCGCTCGATCTCCGCGCGCGCTGCGGCCGCTTCTGCCGGATTGGCGATCCGCCGCCTCAGGTAATCGAGGCGTCCCTTGAGCATGGTGACCCTAACAGCCGCCCTCAGCCAGTCGTTCAGGTTCAGAATCACGCAAGGCTCCTCCAGGCAGCTAGCCCCATACAGGTATACGTCGGCCACCGGCAAATAGTTCAATGCCGGCCTGCCGTTTTGACCACCTCGCCACCCCGCGTGCAGCGCCGCTTCGGGCCACGTGATTAAACTGTAACGGGGTCGTTCTCTTCGAGAAAAAGACGATCACCGGGAAAAGAGGCTTAGCGCCGCTTTCCGGTGCCGTCAAAGATGAGCGCCGCACCGCCGCCGTTATAAGTTAATAACGTGCCCCCAGGCCAGCAGAAGAGAATGGGTAGTCGGGTCGCGCTGGCGGTGGCGGCGGGCGGGTCGGGAGCAGGCGAGCCAGGTTCAGGCAAAGGCGAGCCCGGGTTCCGGCGCAGGCTCTAGCGGGAGCCGGCCATCCGGGCCTTCAAGGCGAGCGCTTCCTTGTTGCCGGGTTCGGCGCTGAGCACCGCCTCCACCTCGCGGCGTGCCTCAGACGAGCTCTTGTCGAGGGCATAAAGAGCGCTGGCCAGGCCCAGCCGCCCGGGAGCGAACTGCGGCGCCTGCTGCAACAGGCGGCGGTATCTGGCGACAGCGTCGGTGTTCTTGCCGGACCTCCTCAGCGCCTCGGCCAGCTTGAAGAGATACAGGGCGCTGAACCGGTTGTCCGCCTGCGCTTCAGAGTAGTACTTGACGGCTGCCTCCTTGTTGCCGGCGTGCTCCATCACCTGACCCATCATGAAGTGCGCGGTGCTCTGCTTCGGGTACTCCTTCTCCAGCGCGGCAAGCTGCCGCATCGCCCCGGCCGTATCGCCGGCAAGCGCCGTGCGCCAGGCTTTCAGGCAGCCCTCCGAAACAGCCATCTCCGATTTGAGGTCGCAAGCCGTGCCCGGCAGCTGCGCCAGCCCGGAAGACCCGCCCGGCTCGGGGCTGCCCGCCCCCGCACGCGTGGTGCCTGCCTGCAGCCTCTCCAGTCCGGCGCTCGGCGCCTGCACGGTCTGCGTGCAGGATGCCAAAGCAATGCTCATGCCGGCCACGACGGGCACTGTCCAGCTGCTTTTGTCCATACCGCCGCTCCTTCCCTCCAGTCAAGCTTACCTCATCCCCACTTCTTCAGGCGCTGTCTTACCAGCTCGATGGTGGAGGGCGAATAGAGGCGGAACACCCTGGCAGGCGGCTTGCCGAGCAGCCTGGTCACGATCCGCTCGCTGGGCAGGTCGCAGAGCACCGCATCGGCAAACGGCAGCACGTAGGCCAGCTCCTTCTCGTCGCCGGTCTCCAGGGCGCGGACCGCGATCTCCTCGCCCCGCAGGGCGCCCACCAGGTTGGTGGCCATGCGCAACAGCGTCTGGCTCACGGACACGAGGACGGCCAGGCTGCCGGACGGAAGCTGCGAGACAAGCTCCATCTCCGCGCGCGCCGGCTCGACATGACAGACGACGATGCGCGTCGGATCCAGGCTCATGCCCTGCAGGGAGAAGATGTGGTAAAGGCTGGTGACGATGAGCGAATCGGCGAGAAGATCCTGGCGCCGCGTGAGCTCCTCGGCGGTGGTCGTCTCCACCGCCATCGAGAAATGCGGGCGCAGCTCGGCGACGATGAGCCCGTGAAAATCCGGATTGCGATCCACGGCCAGCACCCGCCGGACAGGGCTGGCAGACAGAACACGGCCGATGCGGGCCGACAGATCCTCCCGCCCGAAGCCGTGCTCGGCGGCGATGGCCAGAAAGTCCCGCAACAGATCATCGAGGCTGGACTTATCCAGGTCCAGCGAGCGTCGCTGGATCTTGGCCGCCACCCGCACACCGCTGCCCTGCTTTATCTCCAGGAGCCCGACCTCGGCCAGGTGAGCGTACGCCGAGCTCACCGTGTTGTAGTGGATGCCGAGGCGCCGGGCGAGCGCCCTTATGCTGGGCAGCTTCTCCTCACCCTTCAGCAGCCCGGCGGCTATCTGCAGACCGATCTGCTCGATTAGCTGATCGCGAATCGAGATCGGACTTTCTCTGCTTACCGAGATTCTCACGGCAGGAGTGGAGCATGACCGATCCCGCGGCTCACCCGGGACTCCTTCAAACGGGAGGCCGCCAGATCCTGATGCAGCGTCGCCTCGGGCAGCGGCGGCGGCGCCGCATCCAGCTGATCGTCATCGCCGGCCACCCCGCGATCGGCGTCCTGCGTGTCCCGGGACCTGGCCAGCAGGTAGTGTATGCGAGCGTTGACCCTGGGGGCGTATCTGTCCGGGACCGCGTTCATATAGACCAGGTCGACCAGCACGCGGGCACCCTGATAGTACTGGCCGCGCTTCTCATAGAGCTCCGAGAGCGCCACGCGCAGCATGAGCTCTTTGGGCTTCTCCTCCTTCAGCCTGGCGAGCCTGGATATGGCCTCGTCCAGCTGGGTCGGATCGGCGTTGACCGTGGAGAGCTGGTGGAAGGCCACATAAAGTTGCGGATCCAGCTCGCTGGCCCGCAGGTACTCCTCTGCCGCCTCGTGCGCCCTGCCCAGATGCCTCCAGGCATCGCCGACCGCCAGGTGGGCGCGCGCGTCGCCGGGGTTGACCCTGACCTTCTCCTGCGCCGCGCGCAGGTCCTGCTGGGGATCAGGCGCTGGCTTGCCCGGTGCCGCCGTTGCCGCCGGTGCCGGCTGACCGGGCCCGGCCAGTCCGGGAGCAGCCGCCAGCGTCGAAAACACAGTCAAGCAAGCCAGAAAGCCGCGCTTCACTTTTATCAGCAACAAGCCAGGCGACCCCATTAAGTTCCGGAATTGACCGTATACTCCAATGGGCCGCGCCCTTTTGTCAACAGGCAGGGTCTCATACTTTGCGAACGGTCAGACGAAAATGGCCGCCCGCGCAGCGCTCGACGGCCAGCACCTGGTGCCCCTCCTCGGCCACGCTGGCAGGAACCGACTGCGCAGGCTCGCCGCCGTCTAGGAGCACATGCAGCAGCTGGCCGGCGCCCATCTTGTCCAGAAGGAGCTTGGTCTTCACGAAGTTCATCGGGCAGGCCACCCCGCGCAGGTCAAGCTCGAACTCCCGGTCCGGCGTCATCTCCTCTCTCGCCCCCCCTCGACCGCCCCCGGCTGACCGGAAAAGCAGGTGTCCGGGAAGCATCCCCGCGGGTCCGGGCAGCAGCGTCGGTCCGGATAGCGCAACCATTGCCCGGCAAAGCACCGCCGGGCAAGGACATAGCCTTTCAGCGCCAACAGCACCGCCTCCGCGCCTTGCGAGCTTTCCGCTCCCAGGCAGCCGAGACAGTACATGGGGTCGCTGTTGCCCAGGGCCAGGTTCACAACCTGCTTGCGCAGACACAAAGCCGCGCCGCAGCCGTGGCAGGCGGTGGGGGCCTCTGCCACCAGCGAAGGCTGCCCGGCCTCTTCCCGGCAGCTCGCCATTTTCTCCAATGGCTCGCCCATGATCCTCTCTCGAGCGCGTGCCCGCCTGCAATCACTCTAACATCCCGGTGGCATAATGGACTGGATGAGAAAGTTTCTACCACTGCCTGCAGGGCCCGCCCTCCTCTGCCCGCTCGCCGTCGCCCAGGCGCTCGCGGCCCAGGCGTCCGGGCCGGCCCCGCCGGCGCCGCCCGCCCGGGCCGCGCGCCCGGCGCCGGGCGCGCTCGAGGCGCAGCAGGCGCTGGCCAGCGCCCGAGCCTTTATCACCAGCGGCCAGCCGGGCCTGGCGATACCCTTCGCCCGCGACTACGCACGCTGCAGGCCCAGCGATCCGGCCGCTTTCTTCTGGCTCGGGCTGGCATTCGAGCAAGCCGGCGATCCCGGGCAGGCAATCCGGGCCTACAGCCGGTCGCTCGACCTGGCCATGGAGAGCGGCATGGATTCGGCCCAGCTGCGCCTGGACATCGGCAACGTCCTCTTGAGGCTGCGGCAGGTCGACGACGCGATCTTCAACTACCGCCGGGCGCTGGAGATCGACGCCCGCCAGGCGCGGGCCTACTTCAACCTGGGCAGAGCCTACCTGGAGAAAGGCGACGCGACCGCGGCCCTGGAGAATCTCAACCGCTCTTACGAGCTCGGGCTCGACGACGCTGCCCTGGCCTATTTCCGCGGGTTGGCCTATCGGCGGCTGGGGAAGCCCGGGGATGCCCGAGCGCAGCTCGAGCTGTTCCTGCGAACGCTGCCGGAGACGGAAGCCAACGAAGGGTTGCGCGAAAGGGTGCGCGCGATGGCCGGACAGCCCTGAATTTGTTTTAAACGGTGGAGCCCCGCTACCGGCAGGATCGCGCGGTATCCTATCGGCAAAAGCTTACACGTCGATCACCTTGCGCCTTAATTCGCAATCATCACCAGCCCCGCTGCCGCCCGACCATGAACAAACGAGCCGAATCACGCAGCGAACGGGACGAAGGCGGCGAGATAAGCATCCCGGCCGGCGCCCTCTGGGGGGCGCGCAGCGCGCGGGCGCGGGAGCGCTACGCGATAAGCGGTCTCAAGCCGCATGCCCGGCTCATCGATGCCTCGGTGCTGCTGAAAAAGGCCGCCGCCCTGGTCAACTGCGAATCGGGGGCGCTGGAGGAAAGTGTCGCCCGGGCCATCGCCCAAGCGGCCGACGAGATCCTGAACGGGCAGTGGCGAGACCAGTTCGTGATTGATCCCTACCAGGCCGGTAGCGGCTCGGCGCACAACGCCAACGTCAACGAGGTTCTCGCCAACCGCGCCGCCGAGATCCTGGGCGGACAGCCCGGCAGCTACGAGCTGGTGCACCCCGACCTGCACGTCAATTACGGACAGGCAGCCTCCTGTTTCTTTCCCGCCGCCATGCGGGTGGCCATTTTGCTTTCCGCCCGCGAGCTGAGCCCGGCGCTCCTCGACCTGGAGCGCCTCCTGCGCCGCAAGGCCCTCGAGTTCGACCGCATCGTCAAGGTCGGGCGACCCCACCTGCGGGATTCGCTGCCGGTGACGCTGGGGCAGGAGTTCAACGCTTTCGGCTCGGCCATCGAGAGGAGCTGCCGGCGCATCGCCGAGGCCGGGCACGGCCTGGCCGAGCTGAACACCGGCGCCACCGCGGTCGGCACCGGCATCGCCATGCGGGCCGGGCAGTCGCTGAAGGTGGTGGAGCGCCTGGGGCAGCTCACCGGGCTTGCCGTCAGGCCGGCCGAAGACCACTTCCGGCTGGCCCAGACGGCCACCGACTTCCTGCACTTCTCAGCGAGCCTGAGGGAGCTTTCCGTCGAGCTGATCAAGATAAGCGGCGACCTGCGCCTGCTCAGCTCCGGCCCGCAGGCCGGGCTGCGGGAGATCCTGCTGCCGGCGGAGGTGCTGGAACCACATCCGGTGGCACCGCAGGCTCTGCCGCCGACCTCCTCGCCCGGGTTGAGCGAGTGCTTGAGCATGGTCGCGTACCAGGTAATCGGCAACGACACCGCCGTCATGCTGGCCTCGCAGGCCGGGCAGCTGGAGAGCAACGTCATGACCCCGCTTATCGCCCACAACATCCTTCAATCAATGGATCTTTTGCGGAACGCTCTGGCCTCCTTCAATCAGCACTGTGTGGCGGGCATCACAGCCAACGCCGCCCGTTGCCGCGAGCTGCTCGAACTGACCGACGGCCCGGTGCTGGCGCTTTCCGCGCACCTGGGGCTGGCCAAGGCAAAAGCGGTTGCCGAAGAGGTCGCCGCTTCCGGAAAGACATTCAAGCAGGTCCTGCTCGACCAGGGCCTTGTGCCGCCCGAGGCCGTGGACGCTATCCTCAGCTGCAGGGTGCTCACGCAGCCGGGAGTGGTTGATACCGCCGGCGGTGCCGGAGACGGCTAGCCGGGTGCCGGCTCGCCTCCTTACCGGCAAGTTATGTGAAGAAATATGAATGTCAGCGCCCAGAACGGCGCGCTTTCAGGCGGTTAACATTAGAGGCGGTCCCGCGCGCCCCGGGGCTACTTCTGATATAACCTGCCTCGCGCGCCGCCGCTCATTTGACAGGGCTCATTTTATATGCTCAACGGATATCGCTTCGAAATCATCATCGGCTGCATGAGCGCCGGCAAATCGAGCGAGCTGATTCGCCGCATCGAGCGCGCCCGGCTCGCCTACCTGCCGACGATAATCTTCCGTCCGGCCACCGACACCCGCTCCAAACCCAACTGCGTGGAGTCCCGCAACGGGCTCGCTTCGCAGGCGATCGTCGTCGACGGCGCCAGGGATATGCTCCGGTACTCCTCCCAGGCGGTGGTGATCGGCATAGACGAGTGCCAGTTCTTCCAAGACGACCTTGTCGACGTGGTGCAGATCCTGCTGCGGCAGAAAAAGAAGGTGATTGCCTCCGGTCTGGATCTCGACTACCGGGGCAAGCCGTTCGGGCCTGTGCCGCATCTGCTGGCGCTCGCCGACCGGGTGGACAAGCTGCTGGCCGTCTGCCGCAAGTGCGGCTCCGACTTCGCCTGCCGAACGCAGCGCGTCGTGCAATCCAATGAGCAGATACTGGTCGGCGATTCCCAGTATGAGGCGCGCTGCATCCACTGTTTCGAGCCGCCTTTCGAGTACCAGCTCAAGCTGGAGCTGCCGGAGCAGATACCGCAGCTGGTTCCGCTGCCTGCCGAGGGCGGAACGAAGTAAGCAGGCACCACCGGCGGTGATCGGCCGCCCCGCGGCCGCGCCCTCAGTGGAACTGAAAACCTTCCTCGGCGTTCCTGGCCGCCACCTGCGGATCGACAGGCAAGCTGAGCAGCCAGCAGCCGCCGGCAATCATGATCACGCTGGCCACCGCCAGCCAGGCTTTCCAATCGAGGCGCGCCGCCCTGCGCGCCCCGGCCGCCGACCGGCTGGAGTTCCAGACAATCCTCACCAGAAGCGTCGTGAAAGCCAACCCCAGCAATGTGCACCCCATCGCGTGATTGCCATCCATAGAAACAAATGCTCTGCCGCCCTCGAAGTGTCCGCCTGGCATTCTCCCACATCACCGGGGCGGCTTCGGCGGGTCGATCATTAACCGCAACCAATGTAAAACCGGGCTAAGGAGCCGGTTTTAGGGTTATCGGCCGCAAAGGGAGGGCATAACACAGGTGTAATAGGAGACGATAAGCCAATGTTGACCTTCATACGAATCATGCTCCCGGCGCCGATCGGCATCGTGTCAGGCCAGTCGACCAGGCGCAGCCGCCCGGGCAGACACATTCCGGCCGCCGACGAGAAGGAGCGCGGTCCCCGCCCTTGGCAGCGCGAGCTGGATCGATTGGCCCGCAGGCGAGGGACCGGCCCTGAAATCGGGTCCCCGTCCGGCTCGGAGCAAGCCCCGCCCCCGCCGGCCCCATTGCCGAAGGGACCGCAGTGGAAGCAGGGCACGCTCACCGATCTGAAAATCTGGTGGGGTAAAGCCACCGTGTACAGGGCGCCCGACCAGTCCGCGTTGAACCGCTTCGCGCCCGCGCCGAGCAGAAAGCGCAACCGCTGGCAGCAGTTTTAACCGTTTGCACCCGAGCACCAGGTCACCGGCGACACCCGACGCCGGTGACCTGGCCCTTTTCCGGGCGCGCCTGCGGGGGCGAAGTCGTCAAATGGTACAATCTCGATAGGATCTTTTTCATTTTTAGCCGTAACCGGCATCGACAGGCGGTCAGCAATGGTGTCCATGAATTTTCGTCTCTGTTTGGCGGCAGCAGCCGTGCTGGCAGGCTCGCTGGCCCCGGACGGCCGCTGCACCGGGGTCAGGGTCGCCCAGGCAAGCACAAAGGCGGTGCACAAGCACCACAAGCCGGCGGCGCGCCGGAAGCACTCCGGCGTCTGCAGCCGCTATCGCTACGGCTCTTACTTCGTGCCGCCGCCCCCGGCATACATGCCCTCCATCCTGCCGGAGCTCCGGACCGCGGACAACATCGACAGTCCGGAACCGCCCAGGCCCGCCGATCCCTCCTCCCGGTACGTATTTTATCGGGACAAGTCCCAGAGTCCCGCCGCCGTGCGCCCCAACAAGTACGTCACCTATTACAACAGCAAATCGTAGGGCGGCGCTTACGGGCGCTCGATGATCATGGCGATGCCCATGCCGCCGCCGACGCACAGGCTCACCAGGCCGTAGCGTGCCCGGCGCTTGCCCAGCTCGATAGAAAGCGTCAGAATGAGGCGGGCGCCGGTGGCCCCGAACGGGTGCCCGAGGGCGATGGCGCCCCCGTTCACGTTGACCCTTTCGCGCTCCAGCTTCAGATCCCGCTCGCAGGCGATGTACTGGCAGGCGAACGCTTCGTTGATCTCGATCAGCTCCATCTGCTCCAGGGCGAGCCCGGCTTTCTCCAGGACGGCCGGAACTGCGGCCACCGGGCCGATGCCCATAATCTCCGGCGGCACGCCCTCCACCGCCCAGGCGACCACGCGGCAGAGCGGCGACAGGCCGAGCTTTTCGGCGTTGCTGGCCGCGGTCACCAGCAGCGCTGCGGCACCGTCCACGATACCGCAGGCGTTGCCCGGTGTAACCGTCCCGTCCTTCTTGAAAGCCGGCTTGAGCCTGGCAAGCCCTTCGATCGTCGTTTCCGGCCGCGGGTGCTCGTCGACCGCCACCGTTACCGGCTTCCCTTTCTTGTCCGTGGTCTCCACCGGCACAATCTCTTCGGCCCAGCGCCCGGTCTCCTGCGCCTTCCTGGCCAGCGCCTGGCTTCTCAACGCGAACTGGTCCTGCTCCTCGCGGCTTATCTTGTAGCGCTCCTGGAGGACCTCGGCGGTCTCGCCCATCGATCTGTCCGGCAGCGTGTCCCTTATGTCCAGCCCGTCCCACATCTGCTGGTGCCCCATGCGCGCGCCCCAGCGCATGCCCCAGCTCACGTACGGCGTCATCGAAAGCGAGTCGCTGCCGCCGGCGACAACAAGCTCCGCCTGCCGCGAGGCGATAAGCATGCCGGCAGTGGCCACCGCGTAGACGCCGGAGCCGCACAGGAGGTTCAATATGAGCCCGGGCGTTCTCACCTTCATCCCAGAGCGGAGAGCGACATGGCGGCCCAGGTAGATGGCGTCCTTGCTGGTCTGGATGACGTTGCCCATCACGACCTGATCGATGAGCTGGGGATCGACGCCGGCCCGTTTGATCGCCCCTTTCGTCGCCACCACGGCCAGATCGGTGGCCGTCTGGGCGGAAAGCCCCCCGCCGAACGCCCCGAATGGAGTTCTGGCCCCGGATACGATGACAAGTTGATCGGTCATGGCTGCCGCCTTTGTGCTTGAACACGTGCGTGAGGACAATTCTAAAACAACTGATAAGGCAATATGTACTTCTCACTAGTCCGGCTAGAATTAGCCGGTGCGCGTTTTTTGCCCGCCGCGCAGGAAGTATAGCGCGGGGAGGCGGCTGCCAGACCGGCGGCAGGGCGCGCCGGAACGGAAAGCTCTTATGGAGGGTGGTGCCTTGGCTAAGGTTGGTGTTCCGAAAGAGATCCTCGACAACGAATACAGGGTGGCGCTGACGGTTGCCGGCACCACCGCTCTGGTTTCGGATGGGCACACGGTTTACGTGGAGAAGGGTGCCGGGCTGGGCTCGGGCATCAGCGACGACGAATACCAAAAGGCCGGCGCCAAGATCCTCCCGGACGCAAAAAGCGTCTTCGATGAGTCAGAGCTCATCCTCAAGGTCAAGGAGCCGCAGGCATCCGAAGTGTCCATGCTGCGCAAGAAGCAGCTGCTCTTCACCTACCTGCACCTGGCCGCTCACCCGAAGCTGACCCATGACCTGTGCAACACCGGCGCCACCTGCATCGCATACGAGACCGTGCAGACGGAGACCGGCTATCTGCCCCTGCTCACCCCGATGAGCGAGATCGCCGGCCGGCTGGCCACGCAGATTGGCGCCAACTATCTCGAGCGCCCGATGGGCGGTCGCGGCGTCCTCCTGGGCGGCGTGCCCGGCGTGGAGCCCGGCGAGGTGATCATCATCGGTGGTGGCGTGGTCGGAACCAACGCCGCCAAGGTTGCCCTCGGGCTCGGCGCCCGGGTGACGATCTTCGATCGCTCGATCGAGCGGCTGCGCTATCTGGACGACGTCTTCAACGGGCAGCTGCGGACGGTCTTCTCGATCGGTCACTATCTGGACAATCTTTTGCCGTCGGCGGATCTGGTGATAGGCGCCGTGCTCATTCCGGGCAAACAGGCGCCCCGCATCGTCACCGCCGACATGGTGAGAAAGATGAAGTCCGGTTCGGTGATCGTCGACGTCAGCGTCGATCAGGGCGGCTGCATCGAGACCATCCACTCGACCACGCACTCGGCCCCGACCTACGTCTGGGAAGGCGTGGTGCACTACGGGGTCGCCAACATACCGGGCGCCGTGCCCTGGACATCGACGCGGGCGCTCACCAACGCCACTTTGCCTTACGTGCTCAAGCTGGCCAAGTTCGGCTACCAGGCCGTTCTCGACGATCCGGCGCTCAATTGCGGGGTGAACATCCACGAAGGACAGATTGTGCACCCGGGCGTGGCGGAAGCGGCAGGCTCGGCGGCAGTCACGGCCTGAGGCCCGGGCTGAGGCATGTCCTCGATCCGCCTCGCTTGCTGGAACGTCAACGGTCTGCGGGCGATAAGCCGGAAGGGCTTTTTCGACTGGCTGCAAGCAGAGAAACCAGACCTGGTGGCCTTGCAGGAAACGAAGATAAGCGGCGATCAGCTGACAGCCGCTCTCACGGCGCCGCCCGGATATGTAAGCTACTGGAGCCACGCGGAGCGGCGAGGCTACAGCGGCGTGGCCATCTACACGCGCCACAAGCCGCTCACCGTGACCGAGGGGATGGGCGTCGCCCGCTTCGATTGCGAAGGCCGCGTCCTCGCCGCCGACTACGGCGACTTCCTGCTTGTCACCGTCTACGCGCCCAACGGCAAGTCCGGCGAGGAGCGGCTTGCCTACAAGCTGTCCTTCTACGACGCCTTCCTCCGATACGCCGGCAAGCTCGAGCGGCAGGGGAAGAAGCTCATTATCTGCGGGGACTTCAACACCGCCCACAAACCCGTCGACCTGGCCCGCCCGAAGGACAACGAGAACGTCTCCGGCTTCCTGCCGGTCGAGCGGGCCTGGATGGACAGGTTCGTCAAAGCCGGTTATCTGGATACGTTTCGCGAGTTCGACTGCCGCCCGCACAACTACACGTGGTGGCACATGGTCACCGGCGCCCGGCAAAGAAACGTCGGCTGGCGCATCGATTACTTCTTCGCCTCGCTGACCCTCAAGGACAAGCTCCAGGACGCCGGGATCTCCGCTCAGGTCCTCGGGTCCGATCATTGCCCGGTGACGCTTACCCTTTCCCTGTAAGTCCTGCGCCCCGGCCCGGCCGGCACGCGGGAGCGGCCCCGGCTCAAAGGGGCGAGATTACGATCTGGATCGTGTTCTCAGTGCCGGCTTCCTCATAAGGGCCGGCCGCGGAGATGGTGATTGAAGCCCGCACGTCGTCCCTGGTCGCCTCCACCGACCACAAAGACGGCGTGATCGCCGCGTGCACCACCTTCCACCCGCCCTGCGCCAGCTGCTGCTGATAGAAGGCCCCGATAGCGGCCAGGGCATCCGTCGAGGTGAGCACCACCGCCCGGTTGACCCGGCCAATCGCCGGGCTGCCGCTGGTGGAGCTGGCGATAACCTTCGACCCCGCGTACTGGGGAAAGGGGAAGTCGCCCGGGTAAAGATGGCCGGCGCCCGTCTGCGCGGCAGACAGCACCGCCCCCGGGCTCAAGACGGCAATCTTCTGCTCTCGAGAGCACCCGGCCAGCGCCAGCACGGCCGCCAGCGGCACGAGAGCGGCGTCCCGCCCGCCTCTGCCACGGGGTCCTGACAAGTTCAAAAACCAGCAGTGCATCCTGCCAATTGTATTCCAGCACCCGCCGTGACGCTCAGGCGGGCGATGTCCGGCCCGGTGTGTTTTCTTTCAGAAAGCGGCATGCCGGTTCCGCCTATAATAGGCACGTTCAGAAAACCGGTTAGGGCCCGGCCCTGCCCGGCCCGGACATCGCCTGCCCGGTCGCAGCGGGAAACACCGGAGGAGCTCAGCAATGCCATCGGAAAATACGGTTGCCGACCGAGCCAGGGAGTTCCTGGTCAGGGACGAGCTCCACATCGCCAAGGCAAACTCGCGTTACTTCGACATAGTGGCGGACCACGCCGCCGGCAGCTATCTCTGGGATGTGAACGGCAGGCGTTATCTGGACTTCGCCATGGGAATCGCCGTCAACAACGTCGGGCACTGCCACCCGCGCGTGGTGGCGGCGGCCAGGGAGCAAACAGGCAGGCTCATCCACTGCTCGGCGGTGACTCACCACACGCTCAACATCGAGCTGGCCGAGAAGCTCGCCCGGATAACGCCCGGGCAGCTGAGCTCGGTCTTCTTCAACAACAGCGGCGGCGAGGCGGTGGATGCCGCCTTGAAGCTGGCGCGCTTCATCACCGGGCGCCCGAATATCGTGGCGTTCAAGGGCAGCTTCCACGGGCGCACGCTGCTGGCTACCGCGCTCACCACTTCCAAGTCCCATTACCGGGAAGGTTATGAGCCGCTGCCCAGCGGCATCTTCCATGTCGACCACCCTTATTGCTACCGTTGCCCGGTCAATCAAACCCCGGGCAGCTGCGGGCTTGAGTGCTTCGATCTCTTCGATCGCCTGTTCGGCCAGCTGGTGAAACCACATTCGGTGGCAGCCATCGTCCTCGAGCCGATCCTGGGCGAGGGCGGGGTGGTGCCTCCGGCGACCGGCTATTCCGGGTCCGGCAGCTACATGCAGCGGCTCCGGGAGTTGTGCGACAGGCACGGCATACTTTTGGTCTTCGACGAGGTGCAGACCGGATTCGGGCGGAGCGGCAACTGGTTCGCCTGCGAGCACTGGGGCGTGGAGCCGGACATCATGGTGATGGCCAAAGGCATAGCCAGCGGCTTTCCCATGGCCGGGGTGATCGCGCGCAAGGAGCTCATGGACCAGTGGTCGCCCGGGCGGCACGGCAGCACCTACGGCGGCAACCCGGTGGCCTGCGCGGCCGCCCTGGCCAGCATCTCCGTGATCGAGGAGGAGGACCTCCTGCGCAATGCCCGGGAGGCGGGCTCGGTGCTCGTGAACGAGCTGGCAAATTTCAAGCAGCGGTACTCGTTTATAGGCGATATCCGCGGGCTCGGCCTTATGATCGGCATGGAGATGGTGGACGCCGCCGGCGCGCCCGACGGCGAGCGCCTGGGCAGGTTCCTCGACCAGTGCCGCGATCGCGGTCTCCTGCTTCTGGACTGCGGCGGCAAGGATCACGTGGCACGGCTGACGCCCGCGCTCAATGTCAGCCAGGGCGAGGTGCGGGAGGCGCTGGGCATCATCGAGCAAGCGCTGGCGGCGGTCGCCTGAAGATTGCCGCCGCCGGCTCCGCCCTATCCGGCGAGCACGGCCCGCAGCGCCGTCTCCAGGTCCGGGTGCTGGAACCTGTAGCCGGCGGCGGCGAGCTTAGCCGGCGCCACGCGCGCCCCGGCCAGCAACAGCTCGTCGGCCATCTCGCCGAAGGCCAGGCGCGCCGCAAAATCCGGCATGGGAAAGATTGCCGGGCGCCGGAGCACTTTGCCGAGGATCCTGGCGAACTCGGCGTTGGTCACCGGATTCGGTGCCACCCCGTTGACCGGACCGCTGAGCTCCTCGTGGCTGAGCGCGTATACGATCGCGCCGGCGATGTCGTCGAGCGAGATCCAGCTCATGTACTGCCTGCCTGATCCCAAGGGGCCGCCCAGTCCCAGGCGAAAGGGCAAAAGCATCCGGGCCAGCGCCCCGCCTTTTGGCGACATCACCACGCCTATCCGCATGGTGACGACCCGTATCCCTTTTCCCGCCGCGGGCTCCGTCGCGCTCTCCCACTCCCGGCAGGTCTCCGCCAGAAAACCCTCTCCGGGCGTGCTCCCCTCCTCGAGCAGCTCGTCGCCGCGCTGGCCGTAATAGCCGATGGCCGAGGCGGAGACCAGCACCTTCGGCGGGTCGCTCAAGCGGGCGAGCGCCTCGCACAGCAGCCTGGTGCCTTTCACCCGGGTCTCTTTGATCTGCGCCTTGACCTCGGGCGTCCAGCGCCCGCTGGCGATGTTTCGGGCCGCCAGATGCACCACCGCGTCGCGCCGCTCGAGCCCTTGAGCGTCGATCGTACCCCGCTCTGGATCCCAGACAACGGCGCCGGCTGCCGCCCCGGCAGGCGACCTCGCGAGCGGGACGACCAGGTGCCCCTGCCCGGCCAGCGTGGATACCAGCTGCGATCCAATCAAGCCTGTGGAGCCGCTTATGACGATGTTCATTGCCCAACCTCCAAAACGCGGCCCTAGATTACAATAAATATCCTTTATCTTCCCGGGGCGACAACCGTTCGTCCGGGGCTCTCAAGAAGCGCGACCCCGCATCCCCGCGGGCTTGGCGGCAGTAATCAAGAAAAATAGTTAAGCTCGCAGAAGCCCGGAAACGCTTATCGGCAGGCGGCGGACACCGTAATATGTTCTGGAGCCCAAGAGGAATCAAGGAAACAGCTGGAGAGACTCGTTGCTATTCAACAGCTTCGGCTATCTAATCTTTCTGCCGACCGTGGTCCTGCTCTTCTGGGCATGCCCGCACCGTTTCCGTGTGCCACTGCTGCTGGTGGCAAGCTACATCTTTTACATGACCTGGAAGCCGGTATACGGGCTGCTCATTTTCGGGCTGACCGTCCTCAACTACCTGTTCGGGCTGGTAATCGCCCGCACCGAGGCCCATCGCCGGCTCTGGCTCGGAATTACGGTGGCCGCCAACCTCACCATCCTCGGCGTCTTCAAGTACGCCTATTTCACGCGCGACGTGCTCGATCAGGGACTCTCGCTTTTCGGAAAGCACTGCCCCCAGCTCCCGCTCCAGATCATCCTGCCCCTGGGCATATCCTTTTTTGTCTTCGAGTTCATCCATTACGCTACCGAGGTCTACAGGGGCGGCGAGCCGGTGCGGTCGTTTCCGGCCTTCGCGCTTTTCGCCAGCTTCTTTCCCACGCAGATTGCCGGGCCGATCAAGCGTTACCAGGATTTCATCCCCCAGCTTTCCCTGGTGAAGAGGTTCGACCTGAAAGCCTTCGACGAGGGGGTAAACCTGATCCTTTTCGGTCTCTTCAAAAAGGTCCTTTTCGCCGACAACCTGGCCGTCGTCGTTCAGACGTCGTTCCAGCACCCCGAGCTTCTCAGCAGCGTCGATATGTGGCTGGCCGTCTACGCCTTTGCCTTTCAGATCTACTTCGACTTTTCGGGCTACACCGACATTGCCCGCGGCTCGGCGCTGCTTCTGGGGTTCAAGGTGCCGCCTAACTTCAACCTCCCCTACCTGGCTTCCTCAATAGGCGATTTCTGGCACCGCTGGCACATGTCCCTGTCCACCTGGCTGCGCGATTATCTTTACATACCGCTGGGCGGCAGCCGCGGCTCGCGGCTCTCCACTTACAGGAACCTTTTCCTGACCATGCTTTTGGGCGGGTTGTGGCACGGGGCGGCCATGCACTTTCTCGTCTGGGGAGCCTTTCACGGCGTCCTGCTTGTCCTGCACCGCGAGTGGCGGCGGCTTGCCGGCGGCATGGCCTGGCTGAAAGGGGCTCTCGAGTCCCGGCTGTTCCATCTGTTCTCGGTGGCCCTTACATTTCACGCGGTCTGCCTGGGCTGGGTCTTCTTCCGCGCGGAGACCTTCGCCTCCGCGCTCGCCATCCTGGGCAAACTGTTCTGCCTGTCGCCGGCGCCGCAGGGGCTTAATGCCTGGAGCCTGAGCTTGCCGGCAACCAGGGATCCGGTCATCTTCCTCCTGCTGCCTTTTGTGCTGGCGGCCTTGTTCGCCGGGCAGCTCCTGTCGGCCGGACCGGGCGGACGGCTCAGGACAGCCTCTTTTCCCGCCGGACTGAAAGCCGCTTACGTGGCCGTTATGATCGGGCTGCTCATAGTCTTCTCGCCCGACACCTCGCCGCGCTTCATCTACTTCCAGTTCTGAGATAGTTCCATGAGCGCCCCCCTCAAAAACCGGAACCCGAAAGCCCGGCAGCCAGTGCTGGCAAGCAGCGTGGCGGCCGGAGTTATGCTCTTTGTGTTGGCGAACCTCGTATTGTGGACATTAAGGCCGCTGTCCCGTGTCGATCCCGAAGGCCTGCCGGCGGCACACACGTGGACCTGGTGGGCGACCAGGGAATACCTGGAGCGGAAGCAGCCACCGGACGTGGTGCTGCTTGGCTCTTCCCTGCTCATGCATCCTGTTTCCCGCCTGGACGCCGACTTCCTTAATCGCGATCTCGATTATGTGCACCATCACCGGTCGGCCTACCTGTCCGCCGAGCTCGAGCGCAGGCTGGGGATCTCGCGGCTTTCCTGCTTCAACTACGCTCTGCCCGGCTGCATGATCTCCGATGACTACATAATCGCCAGATCGATGTTTCCCGGGCAGAGGAAGCCGCGCCTGCTCGTGCTCGGCCTGAGCCTGCGCGACTTCATAGACAGCGGCGTCAGCTGCCCGGCTGCCACCCCGCCTTTTCGCTACCTGAAGCGGTTCGTCTCCATCGATGACATCGTCTGCCTGGCCATGCCGCAAGTCTGGCAGCGCCTGGACTATTACGTCGGCAAGCTCGTTTATCTGTGGGACAAGAAGCTGGATATGCAGGTCGTGCTGGCCGAGCAGGTGAAGTCCAGGCTCGGTCCGCTGGTCGACCGGGTTTGCGCGCCCAGCCTCATCGCCCGGGCTGACCCGGAGCGCAACCTGCCCAGCAATCTGCGCTCCGAGGTCGAGGAGAGCATGTTCATCGTCAGGGCACATCAGCCTTATTCCTGGCAGGACAACTCCGCCGAGTACCGCAAGCGCTACCGCAACGGCCAGCAGCGGCTTTTCGCCCTCCAGACCCGGTTTCTCGGGAAGCTCTTCGATTTCTGCCGGGCGCAGGAGATCCCGGTGCTCATCGTCAACATGCCGCTGACGCCGGCCAATCGCGCCCTCATGCCGCCGGGAGCCTACGAGGCCTATCTGTCCCTGCTGGCCAGCACGGCGGCCGAGCGGGGCTGCCGGTTTGTCGATCTGAACACCGGCGGGCTCTTCCGGAAGACGGACTTTTACGACACCTCCCACATGAACGCCAGCGGCGGCCGCAAGCTGCTGGACGCGGTCGCGGGGGCGATAGCGAGCGACACCCGGCTGGCCGGCGCGCTGTCCGGCGCGCAGCCCGAGCGGCAGCTGGCGGAAAAGCACAACGAAACGCTGCAGTGACGGTTCGCCGGTTCGAGCTGGCGATCACTCGAGCAAGTGTAACAGCAGGGCGAAAGTTTCCCGCACCCGGGGCTATGCTGGGCCTGGCTGACCCGGAAAGCGAGGTGCAGGGGGGTACAATGTTCAGGGAATCATCGTCCGCCTCGTCCCACCCGCGACTGCCCGGGGGCGCCATGGGCATCTACAACATCAAGCCCTGGTTTCGAGAGCAGCTTCAGCCTCTCATCAAGCTCCTGTGGAACGTTCACCCGGACGTCCTGACCTGGTCGGCTCTCGGAATCTCGATTGCCAGCGGCGTCCTGCTCTCGGCTTCCGCCGACCGGCCTTACCTGGCGGTGGCGGCGGTGCCGCTCCTTTTCGTGAGGCTGGCCCTCAATGCCCTGGACGGCATGCTGGCGCAGCAGACCGGCAAAGCCCGGCCGGCCGGGGAGATGCTCAACGAGGTCAGCGACAGGCTGGCCGACGTGGCCATCTTCCTCGGCCTTGCCCTTTCGCCGGCCGCGGACAGATTCTGGGGGCTGCTGGCCATAATCTCGATCCTCATGGTCAGCCATGTCGGCATCCTCGGCAAAGCGGTCGCCGGCGAGCGCATCTACACGGGAATCCTCGGCAAGGCGGACCGCATGATCTTCCTCATGGTGGCCTGCCTTATCTACGGCCTGGCCCCCGACTGGACTTTCATGGGCTACTCCGTGTTCGGCATTCTGCTCCTGCTCTTCGTTCCGCTCGCCTCGCTGACCCTGCTGCAGCGGCTGGACCGCATAATCCATCTTCTCGGCGAGAAGGGATCCCGCCCGTCATGATCGCCCGCATCTTCCCCTTAATTGACCCCACGGCCGGCACGACGCTGGACCTGCTCGTCTTTTTCTTCGCCGTATCCGGAATCGCGGTTTTGATTGCCGCCTGCCGCCAGGGCGGACAGGACGCCAACCTGCTCAAGCGGTACCGGAGCTGGTACATGATCGCGCCGGCGGTTATCATTCCCGCTTATTTCGGCGGCGTCGCCTTCGCTGGGCTGGTCTGTGCGCTGTCGCTCGTCTGCCTGCGGGAGTTCTTCAACGTCTCGCACGTGCGCGACTTCCCCGCCTACAAATGGACGGGCCGGATCTGCGGAGTCCTGATCGCAGCCGCCGCCCTGCTCGACGGAAAAGACGTGCCGCCTGCCCTGTCGCACACGCCGCTCCTGCCGGTGGCATCTCCCTCTCATCTGGCACCTATCCTGCAGTCCCTGCACCCCTTCTACGTCCTGCCGGTTTTCATGATCATGGTCGTGCTCATGATCCCGATCTTCCTGCAGACATACGAGGGCATGCTGGCGAAAGAGGCCTTCACCATATTCGGTATCATGTACTTCGGCTGGTTCCTGGCCCACCTGGTCTTTCTCAGGCAGCTGGACGGCGGCTTCGGGTATGTCATCTTCCTTTGCATGACGGTGGTCTTCAACGACGTGCTCGCCTACTCGGTGGGCCGCCTTATCGGGCGCAGGCCGCTTGTCGGCAGGTTGAGCCCGAAAAAGACGGTCGAGGGCTTCTTCGGGGGCGCAGCCGGCTCTGTCGCCGCCGCCCTTGTCTTCCGCTACGCGGTGCCGGCCCTCACGCTTCCCTGGGTGCTCGGCGCCGGGCTTTTGATCGGGGTGGCCGCGCCCCTTGGCGACCTGGTAATTTCCGTTATCAAACGCGATATGTCGGTCAAGGATTCGGGTAACCTTATTCCGGGGCACGGCGGCCTGCTGGACCGTTGCGACAGCCTCATCTTCGCGACGCCCGGGTTCTACTACTACCTGGCTCTGGCATTGCCCTTCACTCACTAGGAGGCAGCGATGGCTCGGTTCAAGAATCTTCAGGAGCTCATTTTGACCGCTTCAGCGCGCTGGGGTGGCAAGGTCGCCTTCCGCCACATCGTGGATGGCCGGGTGCGCGAGATCAGATACGCGGAGCTTGCCTCGCTCAGCTACCGCTGCGCGCAGGCGCTCTGGAAGCGGGGGCTGCGCCCCGGCGATTATCTGGGCATCTGCGCGCCCAACTCGCCGGACTGGGCGATCGCCTGCCTGGCCGCCCTGCGCTTGGGCGCCATCGTGGTTCCGCTCGATGCCCGCAGCCGCGTGACGGAGATTCTGCCGATTATCGACAAAGTCCAGCCGAAGCTCGTCGTCTTCGGCGAAAAACAGTTCGTCTACGCAAGCGAGCTCATGCCTGCCCGCAAGAGCAGGGGGCAGAAGAGCAAAGGCACGGCCATCGAATACTTGAGCAGCCTCTTTTCCCGGACCGAATTGCCCGATCTCCCCCACCTCGGCTCGCCCGGGCGGGAAGACACGGCGGCGGTGGTCTTCACCTCCGGAACCACCGGCGCGGCCAGAGGCGTGGTGCTCAGCCACGGCAACATACTGGCGAATGTCGTTGCCGCCGCCAGGAGCTTCGACGTGGACGCCGACGACAGGTTGCTCTCGGTGCTGCCGCTGTCTCACATGTTCGAGTTCACGGCCGGCTTCCTGGCCCCGCTTCACAGGGGCGCTGCCATCGTCTATTGCCGGCTGAAGGGCCCCGCCCATCTAAAAGAGGTCTTGAAAATAGAGAAGATCTCGGTGCTGGTTGGAACCCCCATGATATTTGAAGCGCTCAACTCGGAGATTCAATCGCGCGTCGAGCAGCTGCCCAGATCGCAGCAGCTGCGGATTTCTGCCTGCCGGCGCCTGGTGGCCGGCGCCCCCTGGCTGGGACGCTTGCTGTTCAGGCAGCTGCACGAGGAGCTGGGCGGCAACATAAAATTCTGGTTCGCCGGGGGCGCGCCCATGTCACCGGATACGGTGACCACCCTGCGCTCCCTGGGAATACCGCTTCTCTGCGGCTACGGTCTTACCGAGGCGTCGCCGATTGTCACCGCCAACCGGTGCGACGACAACAAGCCGGACAGCGTCGGCCCGGCGCTGCCCGGCCTGGAAGTCAAGATCGATGCCGGCGCCGCCGGCGAGCCCGGCGAGATCCTCGTTTCCGGCCCGAGCATCATGCAGGGCTACTGGCAGAATGCCGAGGCGACGGACAGGGTCCTCTCCGACGGCTGGCTGCGCACGGGGGACAGCGGCTTTATCGACGAGGACGGGCATCTGCACGTGACCGGCCGCTTGAAGTCGATGATCGTCACCGCCGGCGGTTACAACGTTTATCCGGAGGAGATCGAAGAAGTCCTGTCCGGGAGCAGTTTGATCCGCGAGTCATGCGTCTTCGGGAAGAAAACCGCCCGTGGCGAAGAGGTCTGCGCGGTAATAGTCGCTCATGACGCTATCGCGCACGACGTGGACCGCGACGAGCAGGTGCGGCGGGAGGTTACGCGCCTGCTGGCGGATCTTGCCGACTACAAGCGGCTTTCCTCTTATGCCGTCACCGACAGGGCCCTGCCCAGGACGCCTTCCGGAAAGGTGCGCCGCGGGGAGGTGGTTCAGCTCTTCGATCTCCTCACATCGAAGGCCGGCGGGAAGCTCCTGGAGAAAGGCTTCGACTGGGATGATGAGGGAAAAGCCGTCTGTGAGACGATCGCGGAGGTGATGGACCCGCAGATCCTGAAGGGCGTTTGCCCGTCTGGATCGCGTCTGTTCGGCCCGGAGATGACGCTCGCAGGCGAGCTGGGTCTGGACTCGTTTGCCAGGCTCGAGCTGGCCTCGCGCCTGGAGCACAAGCTGGGGGTCGATCTGCCGGAGTCCGCGCTGCAAGACGCGCAGACCGTCGACGACGCCGTGGCCCTGGTGAAGCACCAGCGCACAATGATGTCCGAACAGCACAGGGTGGCCGGCGCAGCTGGAGAATCTGCTGAAATGGGGGCAGTCGAGCAGCCGGGCGAATACGATTGGCGGCCGTGGCCTGTAGCCTACTACTGCCCGGACATCTGGCCTTTTCATGATGATCCACTGGTCGCCGGTGCCCGGAGGGCTCTGGGCGCGACAACGTTCGCCTTGCTGAAAATCTACAACGACTTCCAGACAGTCGGGGCGGACCGGCTCAAGCTTGATCCACCATATATAGTGGCAGCCAATCATACGAGCCATTTCGACACGCTGGCGCTTCTCGGCAGCTTTCCCAACAGCCTGCTGGAGATCGTGCACCCGGTGGCGGCGGCCGACTACTTCTTCAGCGACAGGCCCCGGTCGGCGCTTTCGACGTACGCTCTGAACGCCATTCCGTTCGACCGGCTCGGCTACTCGCAGAATAGCATGAAGAGTTGCGAGCGGATCCTGCGAAAAGGAGAGATCCTGATCGTCTTCCCGGAAGGCACGCGGGCACCTGATGGCCTGCTCGGGTCCTTCAAACCGGGGATAGCCAAGCTCTCGATCACGGTAGGCTGTCCGGTAATCCCAGCTTACATTTCCGGCGCGCACGACATCCTTCCCAAAGGGGCCTGCTTCCCCCGCCCGGAAAAGCTGAAGGTCATTTTCGGCGTGCCGCTTTATCCGCCGCTATCCGAGCCAACCGTGGCCGCTTGCCAGGAGTTTGCCCGGCGCATTCGCGAGGCGGTGGCTTCGCTTGCCCAAGCAGAGCAGCCGGTGGTCCTGCCAACTTCCGGCGGCTGACCGGAAGCGCCGCCGAGCAGCAGCCGGGCGGCGCTTCCGCGGCAAGTCCGATCCGGGTTGGCTCGAGACTTATTTCTGCCGGGCAGTTGAGCCTAGAAGAGCTTGAAATTCAGAAGGTGATGACCTTCCTTTTGCTCGATGGTCACTCGTTTTTCAATTACCTGCGGCGGCTCGATCTGAACCTGCTTTTCAACCATCACAGGCTTTTCAACCACGCGGTCTATGTAGACCGGCTTCTCAACTATCTTTTCCACCGGTCGATCAACAAACACCGGTTTTTCGATCATCACCGGCTTCTCGACCGTGTGTTCCACGGTCTTCATATAGCTGGACCTGCTGGCGCTCGACTCCAGGCGAGCGGTGCGCGGTGCCGCCGGTCTCGGCCTATATGACACCACGCGGCGTCTCGCGGCCCTCAACGGCCGCCGGCACGCGCGTTGCGAGATCATCTGTCTCTCGACTATCTTTTCCTTGTCTTTCAGTACGACCGGTTTCTCGACGGTCACTACCTGCGGAGCGCTGGATGTTTCAGTGGTCGACGACTTGGCCTGTATCGTGTCCAGTCCGCCGGCATCCGAGCGCGTGATCTGAGTCTCCTGGTATTGCGTGTCGGCACGGGCTATACCTGATAGCGCCGAGCCGAGGGCGACAATACCGATTACCGCTAAGGTTTTATTGATTCTTCTATTTCTCATTCCTTGCCTCCTGAATAACCTCGACAGGACCTCGTTTTAGAAGAGTTTGAGATTCAACAGGTGGTGACCGTCCTTCTGCTTGATCACCAGAGGTCTTTCAACCATCACCGGTTTTTCGATCACCTTTTCAACTGTCGTTGCAGGCTCAAGCACAACCGGTTTGGTGATTACTCGCTCAATAGTCGGCGATTCCGCAAACACCGTGTCCGGTGTAGAAGTCCACGATCTGTAGATGTAGGTTGAATCCGCCCTGGCCACCTGAGCAAGCAAGACTCCGGCAAATACGGCGGCCGCACTGGCCAAGAGTGTTCTTGTCGTCAGTCGTTGCATATTAGATCCTCCTGTATACGATTTGCCTGCAATACTGTCCTGGCAGGCAATCCTCACGGCGGCCGACGAAGGGCAGTTGCCAGCGTTCCCGCAACCATTAACGAAGCCTTAAGACGCGGGCTGCGCTCGAATGGCGCCACCGCACGCAATCCGGCATCGTCCTTGATTTGTGGGCGCTGACCCGATCAGCGAGTCACCGCTTAACATGCCAGCAGGCATGTCGGGGGAAGGCGGCCTCGCATTGTCGGTGACTTCAGTAACACCTGTCCTCTGTCTCCTCAATCTGCAGCGCGTGCTGGAACTCCCCGGTCGCGATGCCGTCTTTGACGGCAGGGGGACGAATTGAGATGACTTACATTGTCGATGTATCCACCATGACCCTGGTAGATCTTCTGAATTTGAAGAGCCAGGTTCAAGTTGGCCTGGTGGAGTTGGATGAGGGCTCCCTGGTGCTGCTGTCCGCGTGCATCAAAGCTCGAGTGCAGACGGTGGTTCGACTGGAGAACGCGCTGGCCGCCGCTTAGCCTGAATCACTCTGAGCGGCAGCGTTCTTGATGGCGCTCAGGATCTCTTCGGCAGTGGGGAAGCCCCGTTTGTAAAAACAGATGTTTCCTTGCGGGTTCACGACAACCACGGTCCGCCGGTTTAGCGGAAGCCACCAGGTATGAGCTTTGAACTGCCGGGCCACCCGTCCGCCGGGATCGCTCAGGATGGGAAATTCCAGCCTCTTGCGCTGGCAGTATTCTTTCTGCTTGGCGGTAGAGGCCGTGTTGACGCCGAACACCCTGGCGTTTGACTGCAGGAACTCCTGCAGATTCAGGTTCGCCTCCGCCAGCTGGCGGTCGCAGGTCGGGGTATCGTTGGCTGGATAAAAAATCAGCACGACGAACGAGCCCCTCAGTTGGTCGAGCGACACGCTGAGTCCGTTGGAAGACTCGAGCGAGAAGTCCGGTGCCTTTTTGCCGAGCATAGTGATCATGCCTTTGCCGGGGGTGCTATATCACCTGCGTTCCAATTTTACAGCCAATCAAGCGGGAGCCGGTCCGTAGAGCAACCTGCTCGCCTTGATATGAGAGCCCCAGTGCGTCAGGATGAGCCCGATCCTGGAGCCGATGGTTCGCTTGAACTCATCCCTGCCGTACGCCGTGACGCCGAGCTCCACGAAGCGGCTGAATTCGTCTTCCAGATAGCCGAAGAGGATTCGCTCATCCACCTGCTGATGCTGCACGAGCTGGTTCAGCAGGATGAAGAGGTGGCAACGCGGCTTGTAAAAATGCTCGATATAGCCTTTGAAGACCTCGGAGTCGCAATCGAGCGATGAGGGATCCTTTTCCGTGCGGTGCGGGTCGAGCTTGATCTCCTCTTCTCTCAGCTCATCGCGATAAAGGCGCAGGAACTCCCAGGAGCGGTTGAACCTCACCTGCTCGTCGCTCTGCGACATCTGTTGCTGCATCTGCCCCATCTGCCAGTAGATGAGCAAAAGTACCACGGTGTTGGCGATCGCCTGGGTCCAGGCGGCCATGAGATGCCAGTCGATGTTGCTCAAATCCATTATCACCAGCAGTGCCACCCACCTTGGTTCGTTCCCGGAACCCCGACCGGCTAAACCGGGCACACCGCCCGCACCCGTTCTTAACAGATGGCGGCTACCCCTTGCAAACCTGGCGGGACATGATAATATGGTTGCCTGCCGCTTGCAGTAGGGCCGGCAGCGGGCGAAGCGTTTCAATGAGCAATAAGAGCACAACCGTTAATCTGCAGAAGGGCTGGTGGAGCTGGTGGACGACACCGGGCAAGCTTCTGCCGGGTTGGTGCCGAGCTCTATCCATTTGATCTAAGACACCAAACCATCCAGTCAGACCGCAGGCTTGCCCAGAGAAAGAAGCCGCGGTCTTTTAGTTTGTCGCACCCGCTCATGTCAATCCATTATGTTAAGCGCAATTGAAAGAAACGGAGCATCCCGCAAATTGCCAGCAGTCATCTCCCTGCTCTCGGACGCAGGAACCCCGGTATCGGTCTTCCATAAGCTCACGCAGGAAGGGCAGACGGCTTTCCTGTTCGAAAGCACGGAAGGCGACGGCCGCCTGGCCCGCTATTCGTTCATCGGCGTCGATCCGGTCAAGACCATCTCCTTCCAGGACGGCATGGCAATCCTGAGTGACGTTGGCTCGGGCAGCATCCATCGCCAGCCGATCGACAATCCGCTCTCCTTTCTCAGACAGCTTGTCGAGCAGGAGAATTACGGCAGCCTGGATGAGCTTGCCGACCTGCCGTTCACCGGCGGGCTGGTCGGCTATCTTGGTTACGCCGCCACAGGCTATTTCGACGCTATCCCCCAGCAGGTGCGCGACCCGTTCGCCGTGCCCGAAGGCTTATACGGGCTGTACGACTCGGTGATCGCCTTCGACCATCAGTACCGGCGCATCAAGATCATCTCCCATCGGGGCGAGGATCATGCACGGCATCTCATGGGGAAGCTCACCGCCTCCTGCGATCTGCGAGCGCTTACCGACCTGGAAACCGGGCTGTCCAACGAGGAGGCCTACGATGGGGTGGCCGGAACCCTGACGAAAGACCGGTTCATCTCGCTTGTCGAGGCCGCCAAGGAATACATCCGGGAAGGGCAGGTTTTTCAAATCGTCGTCTCCCACCGTTTCAGCCTGCCCGCGAGCGCAGCGGCGCTGGACATCTACCGGGTGCTGCAAGCGCTCAACCCTTCCCCTTACGCTTACATTCTGCAGTATCCGGGCTTCAGTTACATAGGCTCGTCGCCGGAGACCTTCGTCAAGTGCCAGAACGGCCAGGTAGTGCTGCGGGCGCTGGCCGGGACACGCCCGCGCGGCAGGACGCAGGTGGAAGATCTAAAGCTTTCCGCGGAGCTGCGCGCCGACGAGAAGGAGCTGGCCGAGCACAGGATGCTGGTCGACCTCGGGCGCAACGATCTCGGCCGCGTCTGCCGGCCGGGGACGATCGCGGTCGGAGAGATCGCCACTATCACCCGATACACGCACGTTATGCACCTGGCTACCGAGATCACGGGGGCGCTGGCTGAGGGCAAGAGCTGCTTCGATGTCTTTCAGAGCTGCTTTCCCAGGGGCACGGTGTCGGGCGCGCCCAAGATCCGGGCGATGCAGCTTCTGGCAAAGCTCGAGCCGGAGCGGCGCGGGATCTATTCTGGCGTCGTCGGCTATTTCGACTTCCAGGGAAACATGGATGGGGCAATAGCAATCCGCTCCGCGCTCATTCAGAAGGGCGAGGCACACGTCAATGCGGGCGCCGGGATCGTTTTCGATTCGATTCCGGAGTGCGAATACCAGGAGACGCGCCAGAAAGCCATGAGCGTAATCAAGGCGATAAAGCTCGCCGGGAGGGCGGTCAAGCATGCCGATTGTACTCATAGATAACTACGATTCGTTCACGTTCAATCTCTATCAAATGGTGCAGGAGCTGACCGACGAGGCGGTGGTCGTGCAGAGGAACGACAAGATCGATTTCGCGGCGGTGGCAGCGCTCCGCCCGGGCAGGATCATCATGTCGCCAGGCCCCGGACACCCGGCCAACGAGTCCGATTTTGGAGTGTGCAGGGATCTCATTGTCCGGCACGCCGAGCTGGGATGCGCCCTGCTGGGTGTCTGCCTCGGGCACCAGGGAATAGTCCACCATCTAGGCGGCACGGTGCGCCGCGCCCCTGAGATCGTGCACGGCAAGTCGAGCACCGTACGCGTGACCTCGCGCTCGAGGCTCTTCGAGGGGCTGCCCCCGTCATTCGAGGTCATGCGCTACCACTCGCTTGTGGCTGCCGAAGATGACTTTCCGTCCGTCCTTGAGGTTACCGCCAGGGAGTCGAGCGGCGGCTTGATCATGTCCCTGCAACACAGGTCGCGCCCCGTTTATGGCGTTCAGTTTCATCCCGAGTCCATCGGGACACCCGAAGGCAAGAGGATTTTGCGGAACTTTATAGACCTATGCTGAGCCCCGCGATAATTGAAGACCTCGTTAACCTGCGTCTGCCCGAGGCGCAGGTAAGGGCTACGTTGCTCGAGTTGACGCCGGACCGGATAGACCTGGCCGCCATCGATAACTTGCTTACGGCAATCTCGCATACGGTCACCGATGAGGCCGCGACGCTGAGCGATCTGGGCGCCGATGCCATCGACTGCGCGGGCACCGGCGGAAGCGGGCTCTCCCGCTTCAACACCTCGACGGCGGCGGCCTTCGTCTTGGCGGCCGGCGGCGCCAGGGTGGTGAAATGCGGAAACGTCGGCATAAGCGGGCGCAGCGGCAGCTTCGATTTTCTGGGCTCCCTGGGATTTCCCTCCATTATGCCGGTCGAGCTTCTCCAGGAATTGTATGCCGAGCACGGATTGATCTTTATTTTTGTTCCCCAGTTTTATCCGGCGCTGCAAGCGTTGGGTCCGGCCAGGAGGTTGCTGGGAGTGAGGACTGCCTTCAACCTGATCGGTCCCATGCTCAATCCGGCCAGACCCTCCTACCGCCTTTACGGGGTGAGCTGTTCTCAGGGGCAATCTCTGATTTCGAGCTATCTTTGCCAATCGGAGTCCATCAAAAAGGCCCTGGTGGTGCGAGGGGAGGACGGGCTGGATGAGGTGACCCACCCCGGAACCACCGAGCTATTCTCGATCGCGCCTCAAAATATACGGAAAGAATCGTTTCACTCTCCTGCCAATGGCTTGAGCCCGCTACCGCAGGAGCCGCTGACTGCGGAGGCGAACGCGGCGGCCTTCCTGGCAATCGTGGCCGGCGAGGACACGATGTCCGCGCATTATCATCAGTTATGCCTGAACGCGGGCGCGGGGTTTCTGGCTGCTGAGAAAGTCGGTTGCATCGAGGAAGGGGCGAGATTGGCAGCCGAGCTGCTATCTTCCGGCGCTGTTCGAGAGAAGTTCCAAAATCTGAGGAGGTCATATGGCAATCGGGTTGGCTGAGATTGTCGCCAATAAGCGCGCGGAGCTAGCCTCGCGAAAAGCGTCGGCCGTCGCCATCCTGGCAGAGCCGGTAGCACGCGCAGACGGCTCCTTTCTCCGCGCCCTGCAGTCCGGCGGGCTGAAATTGATCACCGAAATTAAGCCAGCATCACCATCCGGCGGCATCCTCACGGACAACCTCGACCTCGGCAGTGTGCTTGCAAGTTACAACCGCCACGCGAGCGCCATCTCCGTTCTCACGGACAGCCAGTACTTCCAGGGCAGCCTCGGTCTGCTCTCCGAAGTGGCCAGCCAGTCGTGGCAGCCCTTGCTCTGCAAGGACTTCATCCTCGATCCCCTGCAGGTCTATGAGGCACGCCGCGCCGGTGCTCATGCCGTTTTGCTCATAGTAAAAATCCTCGACGATTCCACGCTGGCGGGACTGCATGACACGATCATCGCGCTGGGCATGACGCCTGTGGTCGAGGTTCAAGACGAAGGTGAGCTTTCGAGGGCTCTGGCAGTGAACCCTCAAATTCTGTTGATCAACAACCGCGATCTCTCTACATTCGAGATAAGCCTTGAAACCACGCGGCGTTTGGCTCCACTCGTACCCCCGGCAGTGACACTGGTATCCGCCAGCGGCATTCAGACCCGCGCCGATATCGAGGAGCTTTTGCCTCTCTGCTCGCGTTTTCTCATCGGCTCCGTGCTCATGCAATCGGGCGATTTGGAGCAGAAGCTGAAGGAGTTGAAGGGCATATGATCCCTGCCGTCAAGATCTGTGGCATCACAAGCCTGACCGACGCCGAAGCCGCCATTGCCAGCGGTGCCAGCTATATCGGGCTCATCTTCGCGGACAAAAGCCCGCGCCGAATCAGCCTGGATGCCGCAAAAGAGATTGCCAGGGCGCTGAGGGGAAGAGTAAAGCTCGTTACCGTCTTTCAGGACAGCCCTGTGGATCTCCTTGTCGACCATGTCTCCTACCTTGAGCCTGATCTGGTGCAGTACCATGGCAGCGAACCAGCGGAGTTGATCGCCACGCTCAAGCTGCCAGCAATAAAAGTGTTTCAACTCGACGCCACCTTCAACTGGGGCATGGTGCGACCGTACAGGAAGGTCGTAGATAAGATTCTGGTCGATCGCCCGAAGAAGGGCCCCTGCTCGGACTGGCTTTCCATGGCACTCGACCTGGTTATGACAGCTCCCGACGATCTCCCCGCTTTCTTTTTTGCCGGCGGTCTGAGTCCCGACAATGTTGGCACAGTGGTGGGACGGCTGAACGGGACCTGCCTTCATGGGCTCGATGTCGCTTCGGGAGTCGAGAGAGAGCCCGGACAAAAGGATCCGGCAAAGATTCGTGATTTCTGCCAGGCAGTCAGGGAGGCCGCAAAGGCATGCGTTCGCTAGGGAAGTTTGGCGCCTTTGGTGGCGCGTACGTGCCGGAACCGTTGATGCCGGCTCTGGAGGAGCTTGAAACTGCCTTCATGAAAGCCAGCGAAGACGAGCAGTTTCTCTGTCAACTGAGCGATCTTCTCAAGAGCTATGCCGGCAGGCCGACCCCTCTGTATCATGCGCGAAACCTGTCCCGGCAGTACGGCGCCCGGATATATCTCAAGCGTGAAGATCTTCTGCACGGCGGCGCTCACAAGACCAACAACGCAATCGGTCAGGCATTGCTCGCGAAGACTATGGGCAAGACGAGACTGATTGCCGAGACCGGCGCCGGGCAGCACGGGGTCGCAACAGCGATGGCCGGGGCGCTTTTCGGCATGAAAACCGAGGTTTATATGGGCGAAATGGACATGGAGCGGCAAAAGCCCAATGTGTCCCGAATGCGGCTCCTGGGCGCCACCGTACATCCGGTCACTGCAGGCGGAAGGACGCTAAAGGATGCCATCAACGAGGCCTTGCGCGACTGGATCGCCAACGTCCGCGACACGCACTACCTGTTAGGCACGGCTGCCGGTCCTCACCCATTTCCCAGCCTGGTCAAGTTTTTTCAGCGCGTCATAGGTGACGAGTCAAGAAAGGCGTTTCTGGAGGGGTGCGGCAGGCTGCCCGACTATGTGCTCGCCTGCATCGGTGGCGGCTCGAATGCCATCGGAATGTTCGTGCCTTTTATCGCCGATCCGGACGTGACGCTGATCGGCGTGGAGCCGGCGGGCAAGGGATTGGAGACCGGCGAGCACGGGGCAGTGCTTGCCCGAGGAACCCCCGGCTGCCTGCATGGGATGAAGAGCATGGTGCTGCAGGAAGCCGACGGGCAAATTCATGAAACCTACAGCATGGCCGCCGGTCTGGATTATCCCTCGGTCGGACCCGAGCATGCTTTCCTCAAATCGTCCGGCCGCGCCCGATACGAGTGGGCCACCGATACCGAGGCGCTGGAAGCGTTCCACGACCTCTGCCGTTTAGAAGGAATAATCCCCGCCCTCGAAAGCGCGCATGCGCTGGCCTATGCCAGGAGGCTCGGCCCACAGGTCTCCCCGGAGACGACCATCCTCGTCAATCTTTCCGGGCGCGGCGACAAGGACCTCGAACAGGTGATGAATCGTGACTAACCGCTATCAGACGAGATTTTCGCAACTTCGAAGCGAAAACAAGAAGGCATTTGTTCCTTTCACCCTTCTTGGCTGGCCGAATAAATTCACTTCGCTCGCGATCATGGAAACAATGATCGACTGTGGCGCTTCCGCCCTGGAGCTGGGTTTTGCCTTCAGCGACCCGATCGCCGACGGCCCGACGATCCAGCGTGCCGCCTGCGCAACGCTGGCTTCTGGTTTCAAGGTATCAGACGGTTTCGAGCTGGTCCGTCAGGCACGGGCGTTGGATTCGGATATCCCCATTGGCCTGCTCGTGTACTACAATATGGTGCTGGTTCGCGGCACGGAATCATTTTTTCGCGAGGCCGCCGAGGCCGGCGCCGATGGGGTTCTGATCGCCGATTTGCCGCCGGAGGCGGCAGAAGAGATCACGCCGGCAGCAGCAAAGTTCGGCATCGCCCCGTTGTTCATTGTCTCTCCCCTCACCACGAGCGATCGTCTGGATCTGATTTTACGCAGCGCCGGCGGCTTTCTCTACGCAGTGTCGCGCCTTGGCGTCACCGGTGTCCACGAGAAGTATGATGCGCAGCTGAAAGATCTGCTCGACCGCGTACACAGGCAAACAGACCTGCCCGTGCTGGTCGGCTTCGGCGTCTCAACCCCCGAACAGGCCCGCCACATGATCGCTCTCGGCGCCGACGGCGTCATCACGGGCTCCAAGATATTTGATCTCGTGGATGCTGCACCAATAGAGGATCGCGAGACATCGCTTCGCAACTATCTGCGCTCGATGAGCGGTCCGGCGTCGGCAGTCAGATCTTAACCGGGTTGAGAACCGACCGTTGGCGCTGCAAGACAAGGCATACGCTTTCAAGGGCAGCGAACTTTGCAGGCTTCCGTATGTGTGCCACTGAGAAGCCCAAACATTCCTAAATGTGCAGCGCGCCCTCTTTTGCTTCCGGCATCCGAGGCGGATCTTGTGTACGCCATGATTTTGCGCCCAAGCCTCAAACGGTCGGTAAATACGCTTCCCGAGTCCGCGAGATCTCACCGCTGGGGGTGGTAAGCGGTACCTTGTACGCGACGGCGAAGCCATTGCCGAGGCCGGTGCCGTTGAGCGAATCATTAGAAATGCACACACGCTGGCTGGGAGTGCGCAAAACCCGTTCAGAATCGGCCCTACCAAAAACTAATAGTGCTGTGCTCAATCACAATCGTGCGCGGCTATCGGGATTCAACTGAGAAATATACCGATATCGGTTAAGTTTTTCCGCGACCTGCCGTACACTCGGGCAGTGAGATTAGATTTAGGAGCGTGATTGGAGGATTTATCAATCCGCTTTGAACTTTTTTGCGGTGGCGATCGTTTACTAGATAGATATCGGAGAGGCTTCCGTGAACACTGAATCTCCTTTTCCAGAATCTTCCGGTGGTCCGAAGCAAGTCTCTGAACCGCTGCTAGCCGCGTTGTGGCAGCAATTCAGTACTGATTTTCCCACCGCCAAGCATTGTATGGAAGAATTGTGCAAACGAGCCTATCAGGACAGGGCTATCGATTGTCGTCGTTGCGGGAGCAACGAGGTAGACAAAGGGTTCGGAGAAAGGACTATCATTTGCCGGAGTTGCGGGGAGGCGACTTGGCTGACAGCAGGTACTTTCTTTCACCACATCCGCCTGCCCCAAGCCTGGCTTGCCGCCATCTGGCTAATGGAGCGCGGGGTAAGCATTAGCTCATGCCAATTTCACAAGCTAGCTGGCATCGCTTATTCCACGGCGTGGAACATCTTCAAGAAGCTGTCCACCGTGATCGAACGCGAAATGCCAGTTGAGTCCCAGACTCTCCCATCCTCACTCTTCTCCCGTGCAATCTGTAAACGCAGTCGGGAAACTCCGGCTAGATCGCACCCACGTGCTGAGCAAGAGGACCTGGAAAGGAGCATGTCCGCTAATATGGGAGATGCTAGTTCGCCTGCATTCGCGGGAGCGAGCTTAACGCCTCCGGCGTCCGAGGAACTCGGATTGCGATCAGCTTCTCCGACACACGCCAGTCAAGAGGCTACCGAGACCAGCCAAACGGACCCACAGCATGGACAACCGTACGGCTCCGTCCAGATGTCACCCCAAGAGAAGAAGGTATTCGACTTGCTGACAGGGCAGGAGATGCACTTCGATGTCCTGTGCCAGCGCTCTGGTTTGCCAGCGGGTGAAGTGTCTTCGCTTTTGATCTTCTTGGAGTTGGCAGGTCATGTCGTGCGCCGACCGGGCGATTACTACATCCGCACAGCCGATGATATGTCCTCACAGAAATGTGCGATTGCTGCGCGGTCCGCCTTCCATGCCGGATTCACGGCCGAAGTAGAGAGACTGATGGTCGGCGCGATCAAGTTTTTGCGGGAGCACTATCAGGGCATTAGTCGCAAGTATCTGCAGAATTATCTGGCTGCCTACTGGTGCCGAATGGACCGGAAGCGATGGCCTCCGGGCTCGCTGATGCAGGCATGTCTTCGCCAGGGACCTATTCGCGACAAAGAGATCCGCTGCTATGTCTCGCCACTGTGCGTCCGCATTCCGCTCTGCCAACAAGATGAGTTCAGGATACGGTCCAGCGCATGAATACGTGCTGGAGCTGACTGCAACTCCCTGCGACCACATACGACCGATCGCATGCCGGGCGCGGAAAGCAAAGGCTGTCGGGGTGCATTTTCTCTCAAGGATGGTGGCATGCCGGACTGTGAGTTCGACACACTCTGGACCTTCTCGCCGTTGCTGCTCAGCAATCCGGCTGCTGATTGGAAACGCCTGTGACTACCCAGGCGACGTTGTTCTGCAGCGTGCATCCAGATCTTGTGCTCGCGCCGGCGAATGCCACCTCAACGCGACAATCAATGCGAGCGGGTATCGGTTGGCTATCTCCCCACCGCAAGGGGCGGCCTGTCCTGGTTAGCTCGCAGTCCGACTTCAACTTGCGTCAAAGCGAAGCCGCGTCTGTGAACGCGAGCCAAATAAGTTCCGCCCCGGGGGGGAGCCAGAATGCGGGACACTCCAGGTGGCCGGGGTAGGGTGCCCATGCGGTGAGACACAGTTGTTACTGCCGCTTCTCGATTTGAGAGATCTGTTCCTGCTCCTTCCGGGCCTCGTCTTTCAGGGACAGTTGCTTGTAGGAGTCGAGCAGCGCCTTGTGGGCGTCGAGCAGGCCCGGATAAAGCTCCGTTGCCTTCTTGTAGCTCTCCGAGGCTTCCTTCCACTTGCCCTGGAAAGAAAAGGCATCGCCGACCAGCATGTAAGCCGGGGCGTAATAGGGATTGATCTCCAGCGCCCGCTTGCCCTGAGCAAGGGCCTGCTGAGGGTCCTTCTTTTTCAAGAAGATCCGGCCAAGGGACTCCCAGGCAGCGTAAGATTTGGGGTTGATAGCGATGGCCTTGCGAATCTCCCCTTCGGCACCGGTCGCATCCCCCTTGGTCATGAGAACAAGCCCGAGCTGCCAGTGAGCGTCCGAATCCTTGTCCGTGTCCCCCGACTTGATTGCCACCGCCTGTGATGCCAGATCATATGCCCTGGCCAGATCTCCCTTCAGCTGTCTGGCGCGGGAGCCATCGATCAACCACTGGACATCAGGTTTCTCCGCCTTCGGCTGCTGCTCCTGGAGCGTGCTCATCAGGTCGAGGGCCATGTCTGCTTTCTCAATCTTCAACAGGCTGTCGACGACGGCATAGGACTGCTGTTTCTTTCGATCGCCAGGCATCTTGTCGAAGGCTTCAATCAACGCCTTGGCCGCGGAAGCGGTGCGATCCCTTAGCGCCTTCGCCTCGGCAAGCAGAAATTGATCGTAAGGATTGGACGCGGCGGCCTTGCTTGCCGCTGAGACTGCCTCAAGTTGAGAGCAGGCATCGGCATATCGTCCTTCCTCCAGAAGCAACGCCGCCAGGGAGCGCATCAGATCCAGGTGGCTAACCGGCCCGCCGCCGGACGGCCCGCTCAGCTGCTGCAGCGCGATCGCCGTGACCATTGCCGCCTCCGCCTGCAGGTAATCCTCGTTTTGCGCGTAACAATAGCCGAGGGAAACAAGATCCTCCACCGAACTCGGATTAATGTTCAAGGCCCGCGTGTACTCCTTGGCCGCGCCGTTATAATCCTTGCGCTCGATGAAAAGCGTGCCGAGCTCTCTGTGCGGGAGGGGATTTTTCGGATCGAGATTCGCCGAGTTCTTGAACTCTCCTATCGCGTCGTCCAGCTTTCCGTCCAACCTGAGCGCCCTTGCCAGCCCCAGGTGCAGCTCCGCGTCTTTCGGCCTACGATCCACAGCGCGCCTGAACTCTTCCACCAGATCGTCGTATCTTCGCTCCTGCATCAGCAACTGCACGAGCCTTTGATGAGCAGCCGCGTTGTCCGGATCGAGCTTGAGCGCCTCGCGCAGGTTGTCCGCCGCCCGGTTAGTGTTGCCTGCCACCATATTCAGTGAGGCCAGCTCCACTAGCTCGAAGCCTTTGTCCTTGCCAAGATCCACCGCGACCTGCTGCTCCTTCAGCGCCTCGCCGATCTGCCCCTGGTATCGAAAAATGGTCGCCCTGACCCTGTGGTATTTTGCCTCCCCCGGGTCAATAGCAATCGCCCTCTGCAGCTGGGTGAGAGCTTCTCGCAGCCGCCACTGCTGGGTGTAGATCTGAGCCAGCCGGTAATAGTTCCGCGCGTCTTTCGGGTTCGCCTTAATGCCGGCCTGCGCCGCATCGATCGCCCCGTCGAAATCATTTCTCAGCAGGCGAACGTCCACCAGGAGCTCTCTTGCCTCCTGAAAGTTCGGCTCGATAACCAGCGCTTTCAGATAATCTGATTCCGCCTTCGCCGGATCCTTGAACCAGCGATCCTCAATGAACCCCAGCGTTCTATAACCCCAGGCAAAATCAGGAGCCAGCCTGACCACCTTCTGGCAATATCTCACCGCCGTTGCCGCCTGGCTGCGTTTTCCGGAGACAGCCGCCAGCGCGAAGTTGACGAGAACATCATCGGGCTTCTCCTCAGCCGGTTTCTTGAGCGCGCTTTCCGCATCGTCGAGCTTGCCGTCGCAGATCAAGCGGAATGACTGCACGATTTGGGCAGCCGCTTGATCGCCCTCGGCCGTCTTATAACCGGCGACCCGATCGGCAACTGCCCGGCATTCCTTGCACTTGCCCTGGAAGAGATATCCGAAGGCCAGCCAGCCGTCCAGCCCGGAAGGAGCCGATTCGCCAGCAGTCAGGCTTTCCAGGCGCGTTGTGGCACCGTCCCAGTCCCCGAGGTTGATCATGCGCAGGGTTTTTGCATCCAGCCCCGTGCTGGAGCCCTGCCGGCTGGCGGCAGCAGCAGCCGGCGTGACGGCGCCGGTGAACGACGCCGTCACGCCGACACCGGCAGAAAGCAGTGACGCAGCTACAATCGTGGTCAGGACGGCATTAGGTTTTGCTGGCACGGATCGACAATCCCTCTGGCGGTTTGCCAGCATCTTACAGCCCCTGAATCGATTTAGCTACAACGTCCGGGTCATCAACCGGAGGAGGCTCGCGCTCGTCGCTGCCGAAGACGGAAAGCTGCATGACCTCGTCCATGGCGATCTGCCGCAGCTTCGGGCCGTCGAGAATCTTGCTAGCCGCGCTCTTGCGCTCCATCTGGGCCATCAGCCGCTGCGCCCGCTCGATAATTGAAGGCGGCAGGCCCGCCATCCTGGCAACCTGGATCCCGTAACTGCGATCGGCGCCGCCGGGAACAACACGTCGGATAAACTCGACGTGGTCTTCTGTTTCCCGCACGAGCACCTGGTAGTTGGCGATCTGCGCAAAGAAGTTGGCAAGACCGTTGAGCTCATGGTAATGGGTGGCGAATATCGTGCGCGCCCGCACCTGCGAGGCCAGATATTCGGCCACCGACCAGGCGATCGCCACGCCATCGTAGGTGCTCGTCCCGCGCCCCACCTCATCGAGGAGGATAAGCGAGCGCTCGCTGGCCGACAGGCAGCACTGCGTGGTCTCGCTCATCTCCACCAGAAATGTCGACTGCCCCTGCGTCAGGTCATCGACCGCCCCGATGCGGGTGAAGATGCGATCGACCAGACCTATGCGCGCCGAGTCGGCAGGCACGAAGCTGCCCATCTGGGCCATGAGCGTGATCAAGGCCACCTGGCGCAGATAGCTCGATTTGCCGGACATGTTCGGGCCGGTGAGGATGATCAGCTGATGATCCCCGCTGGAGCCCAGCAAGCGGGTATCGTTGGCCACGTAGCGCCCCATCGGCAGGATACGCTCCAGCACCGGGTGGCGGCCGTTCGTGATCTCGACGGCCAGCGAGCGGTCCACGACCGGGCACACGTAGCGGCGCTCGACGGCCACGGCCGCCAGCGAAAGCAGGGCGTCCAGCGCTGCCAGCTGCTGCGCGGTGCGGGAGAGATGGGCTCCGAAGTCCATCAGCCCTCTGCGGAACTCGACATAGAGCCTGTATTCCAGCTCACCCTGGTTCTTCTCGGCGTTGAGGATCCTGGCCTCGTATTCCTTCAGCTCGGGCGTAATGTATCTTTCGGCGTTGGTCAGCGTCTGCTTGCGGATGTAATCGGCCGGCACGGCGTCTTTGTTGGCGTGCGTAACCTCAATGTAATAGCCGAAGGTCTGGTTGAAACCGACGCGCAAAGAGCGTATTCCCGAACGCTCCTGCTCGCGCTTTTGCAGCTCCTCGATCCACTGCTTGCCGCCACCGACCAATCCTCTTATCTCATCGAGCTCGGCCGAGTAGCCGTCCTTGAAAATGCCGCCCTCGGTTATCTCCCGCGGCGCTTCCTCGGCGATCGCGGCGGCGATTAGGTTGCGCAGCTCCACGAGCGCGGGCGAGAGCTCGGAGAGAACATTCAAGTACGGGCTCCGGGAGTCTCGTAGCGCCACCGTCAACGGTGGCAGGGCATCGAGCGACTGCCGCACCGCCGAAAGCTCCTTCGGCAGGATCGTCCCGGAAGACAGCCTGACTCCCAGCCGTTCCAGATCGGACAATGCGGACAGGGTCGAGGCTAAGGTCTGCCGCTTGTCGGGCTCCGCGATCAACTCCCGGATCGCCTCCTGGCGTTCCTCGATGGGCGCCACCGCATACAGTGGCTTCAGCAGCCATTTGCGAAGGGTGCGGCTGCCCATTCCGGTCTTTGTCTGATCGAGCGCCCAGAGCAGGCTGCCCTCAAAGGTCCGCTCGCGGGACGTCTCGACAAGCTCGAGGTTCTTGCGAGTGTTGGCATCGAGCACCAGGTATCCTTCCACGGCGTAGGTCGACAAGCCGGGGAACTTGGGCATCTGCGAGCCCTGCGTCTTCTCCAGATATTCGAAGATGGCCCCGGCCGCCCCTACTGCCAGCGGCAGCGACTGGCAGCCGAACCCTTCCAGGGTGGTGATGCCGAAAAGCTCCATGATCCGTCTTCTGGCCGGCTCGAACTGGAAGAACATGGCCGGCCGCCCGGTAACCCGCGCTCGCGGATCCATTCCTTCCGGCAAGTCGAGCAGCTCCTGCGGCACGACCTGGCCGGCCCGCAAGGGGGCCGTACGCCTGGCCACAAGAATCTCCCGGGGATTGAGGCGGTCTACCTCCAGGATCAATTGCTGCGCGCTGAGCTGGGTGAGGCAAAACTCGCCGCAGGACGCGTCCGCGTATGCCAGCCCCCACAGCGAGCCGTCGTCACCGCCTCTCAATATGGCGGCGATGTAGTTGTTTTCCCTTGCCGGAAGCAGGCTCGACTCCAGCACCGTCCCTGGTGTCAGAACGCGAGTGACCCGTCTTTCCACCGGGCCGCGGGTCGCTCCGACCACGCCCACCTGGTCGCACAGGGCCACGGAATAGCCCTTGGAAAGCAGTTTGCCCAGGTAAAGCTCCGCGGAACGGAAAGGCACGCCGGCCATCGGAACCCGCCCGCCAGGGTAGCTCGGCTCCGGACGCCCGGTGAGCGTGATATCCAGCTCCCTGGCCGCCACCCGGGCATCGGCGTCGAACAGCTCGTAAAAATCGCCGAGGCGAAAAAAAACCAGCGTCTCCGGGTACTGGGTCTTTATCTCCCAGTACTGGCGCATCATCGGCGAAAGCTGAGAGCCCTCATCGGCTGTTTCTTTGTCGCTCATCGTAAGAAACTCCATCGCCGCGCCCGGCCACGCTCTCCGCCCCGACCAGGCCCTCCCGCGCGCCCCATGTTGACCTCGCTTGCCGTCCTGCCTTGAGCAGATCAAATAATATCGCCTCCGCCCGGGCGGGGCTATTTAGCTTCTGGTAATATGAGGACGCTAATGCATATCCCTGAAGGTTCGAATTAATGTCGTTGCCACAGACCAATACTCCGGCGAGGGCCCACCGGCGATCGTCCGCACCGCCGCTTCTGCTCGTCCTGGGCGCCCTGTCGGTGGGGCTGGCGGCGCCGTCCGGCTTCGCCGCGCCGAAGGCTTCCCCGGCAAAACCAGCGCATGCCCAGCCGCCGTCCAACGTCGAGGCGCCTGCTAAAGACAAGGAGACCTCCGCGCCGGCAAAAAAAGAGGCACAAGACAAGACGTCCGCGACCCCGGAGCCGGTGCTCGAGAATGTGGTGTCCGTCTCCCCCGAGGAGCTGGTGAACAAGCCGCAGGAATTTCTCGGCAAGAACGTCAAGTTCAACGCCCACTTCTTCGCCTGGAGCAACCTGGCGCTGGATTACAAACCGGCTTTTCGCTCCTCGAAGACGCACCTTTCTTTCCTGGTTTTGAAGCCCGGCTCGCATATCCCACTGTCAGAGCTGAAGCTGGCCATGGCCATACCCAAGGAGAAGGATCCGGAGACGACGCTGTTCGCCTCCTTAAAGGATGGCGACGAGCTCGAGCTGGTCGGCAAGGTCTTCAGCACCGCTCTTGACGATCCCTGGGTGGAGGTCTTGAAGCTCAAGCGATTGAGCAGCGCCGCCGGCGAGAAGAAGACCGCCTCGGCCGGGGAGTCGAAGGAATCGCAAGAAAAGGACGAGAAGGAGAAGAAGTCCGAGGGCGACTCCGGCGGTAAGTCCGAGGGCCGTTGACGGCGAGGGCGAAAGGAGAGGGCCGATGGCCGCTGATTCAGCACAAATTCAAGGGCTGCTAAATTCGTTGAACGGGAAGCACGGCATTCTGGGCTGCCTTCTGGTCAGCCCGGAAGGCGGCGTGGCCTCCTCCTCCCTGCCGGCCGACATCGACGTGTCAACCCTGGCTGCCCTGTCCGCCACCCTGTTCTCGAACAACGACGTTTCGATTCAAAGAATGAACCGCGGAAACCTGGTGCAGATGACCCTTCTCACGGATCAGGGCATATTGCACTTTTACCAGGTGGCCGGCCACTATGTGGTCGTCCTCACGGCCAAAGGGCAGAAGATAAACCTGGAGGGGCTCATCCGCTCGGTCGAGGAGCAATCCTCCAGCCTGGCCGCTATGATCGGCTGAGCGGGCCAAAGCGACCCGGCACGGCAAGGCGAGCCGCCCGCCGTCGTTTCCGCCGCCCTTGTAAAGTGTTATTATTGGCTGGAATGTGATCTTTGGTGGTGATCAGGTACATTGTTTGCCTGAGTGGTTAGCTTTCAACTGGGGGAAATATCATGCGACGGGTTTACCCGAAGGCGCTCACCCTGGCCCTCGTGATCAACATGAGCCTTTTCTTCCCGGTCGGGGTGCTGGCTGCCCGCTTCGTCGACATGTCCGGCAACTGGGCCGAGCGCTACGTCAACGAGCTGTCCGACAAAGGGGTCCTGCCGGCCGAGAAGGACGGACGCTTCCGTCCGGGCGACCCTGTTACCAGGGCGGTGCTCTCCTTCTGGCTGGTCAACGCGCTGGGAATTCAGAACCAGCCGGTGGCCACCACGCCCAGCTTCAGCGACGTCAAGCCCTCGGACTGGTATTACAAGCCGATCGAGATCGCCAAACAGAACAACTACATCGCCGGCTACTCCGACGGTTTCCGGCCGCACCAGTTCATCCAGCGGGGCGAAGTGATCACGATCCTCTCCCGGACGCTCGCCTCGCCCGATCCGGACGAGGCAACCGTGGCCGCCGAGCTCAAGAAGTACAAGGACGGCGACAAGGTGCCGCAGTGGGCAAAGCTGGGGGTGGCCAAAGCATCGGCGGCCGGCATCCTTATCAATCACCCGGACCCGCTGGTGATAAACGCGGCCACCCTGGCCAGCCGCGCCGACACCGCCGCCCTCCTTTATCAGCTGGACGAGTACAACACCAAGCGCTCGATCGCCATGGCGACAGGCCAGTCGGGATCGGGGCAGCAGGCGACAGCCGGTCCCGCCGGCCGGGCGCCGGGGCAGGCCGCCCCGTCCGCCTACGGGCAGCCGCCCTATGACAGGCAAGCCGCCGCCCGGCCGGCAACGCCATACCTGGCCTACAACAACCCCGGGCCTGCCTTCGCACAGCCCGCCTACGCCCAGACCGACGGCAGCCCGTATCCGCCCGGCGGGGGATACGGGCAGCAGTACCAGGGACAGGTTCAAACCCAGGGACAACAGCCGGGTTACGGCGGCGGCTATCCTCCACCGCAGGGCGGCTTTCCCCCGCCGCAGGGCGGTTATGCGCAGCCACCGGGCGCTTACGGGAGCGGCTACCCGGCGCCGGGGCAGTACGGGCAGGCGGGCGGCTATCCGCCGCCTGGCGCCTACCCGCCGCAGGGATCCTATCTGCAGGGCCGGGTGGCCGTGGTGGCGGCCGGAACCCATTTTCGCGCCTCGATCATCAACACCCTCGATTCTGGCTCCTCGCAACCTGGCGAGCAGGTGACGGCAACCCTTTCCGAGCCGCTCTACGCCAACGGACAGGAGGTAATCCCGGCCGGCAGCAAGGTTATCGGGCAGGTGACCAACGTCGTCTCGGCCAAGCGCTTCCGCTTCGGCGCCAACGGCCGGATCGACGTCCGCTTCACGCAGATTCAAACCCCCGATGGCCGGACCTTCCCGCTGTCTGCCAGCATCGACGCCAACCAGCTGCACCTGGTCGGGGGCAGCACCGGCGGGCGCGTGGGCAAGAGCCTGCTGGCCACCGGCATCGGGGCCGGCAGCGGGGCTGCGCTGGGCACCGGGCTGGGCGCCATCACCGGCTCGCTCTCGCACGCCCGCATGGGCATGTCGACCGGAATGGGCGCCGTGTTCGGCACGGCCATGGGCGGCATCGTCGGGCTCGGAGCAGCCGGCATCCGCAAGGGCGGCGAGGTCAAGATCCCGGCCGGCACCGCGCTGCCCATTCAGCTCGACGAGTCGCTGCAGGTCTCAGGCGGGCCGCCGCCCTACCAGCAACCATACGGCGGGGGCTACCAGCCGCCCGTGCAACAGCCGGCCGGCGGCTATTACCCGCAGCAATAGCCGCTTCAATCCCCGCCGAAGCGCCTTTCGCGCAGGGCGAACTCGCAGAGCGCCCGCTCGAACTCCGCCGGTGAGAAGTCCGGCCAGAGCACCGGCGTCACGTACAGCTCCGCGTACGCCGACTGCCAGAGCAAATAGTTTGACAGGCGCATCTCGCCGCCCGTCCTTATCAGCAGGTCTGGGTCAGGGATATCCTTCGTATAGAGATACGAGCCGACCAGCTCGGCGCTGATCTCGGATTCGGAAAGCCTGCCCTGCTTGACGTCGGCGGCTATCCGCCGCACCGCCTCGGTTATCTCGGAGCGGGCGCCGTAGTTGATCGCCACCTGCAAAGAAAGCCCCTGGTTGTCCCGCGTTCGCTGGCTGGCCTGCCGGAAGGCCTGCTGGAGGTTGGCCGGCAGGGTGGAGAGGTCGCCGATAAAGCTGAGCCGGACCTTGCTGCCGTGAAGCTCTTCCAGCTCGTCGCGCACCACCTCGGCGAACAGCCCGATCAGGTAGTCGACCTCCTCGCTGCTGCGGTTCCAGTTCTCGCTGGAGAAGGCGTAAACGGTCAGGTACTTGAGCCCGTGCCGCCCCACGTATTTGACCAGCTCCTTGAGCGTCTTGACCCCCTGCCGGTGGCCAGCCAGGCGGGGCAGGCCGCGGAGATCCGCCCAGCGGCGATTGCCGTCCATGATGATGGCCACGTGCGTGAGCGGGAACGGCTCCTGCCGGGCCACATGTTTCTTGTCGGTCTTGCTGTGGCGTCCGCGAGCGATGCCCATATGCGGCAAGATTTCCTCGGAGGGCCGGGACAGGTTATTTTAGCGCGCCCCTGCCGGTCTCCCGGGACTTTGCCGCCCTGCTGCAAACTGTCTACATAAAGCTTTGCTCAGCGGGCGTATAATCCAGAGAAGCTATGTGGCTCACACCCGACTACCTGATCGATGGCGACATCACGGACATCCCCCTCGAACGCCTGAAAGCGGACGGGATAGCAGGGCTCATTCTGGACCTGGACAGCACGCTCGTCGCCCCCCGCAGCGGGGAGCTGACCGAGGAGGTGGCCGGCTGGCTGAGAAAGGCCCGCTCCCTGTTCAAGATGGCCATCGTCAGCAATAACAGAAGAGAGCCTTATCTGCAGCAGGTTCAATCGCTGGTGGATATGCCGACGATAGGCCGCGCTGCCAAACCGCGGCGCAGGGGTTTCCGGCAGGCGCTCGAGATACTGCAGCTGCAACCACAGGAGGTGGCAGTGGTGGGAGACCGGCCGCTTACCGATGTCCTGGGAGGGCAGAGGGCCCACATGAAGACGGTTCTCGTCTGGCCTTTGAAGACGATGAACGAGCCGGCCTGGAAAACCTTCTTCCGAAAATTAGAGCGTCGCTTTATCAAAAGTTAGGCTAATATATTGGCGGAGATTGCGATTCGATTCGCCTAGAAATCGAAGGGTCAAATGCAGCGGATCATAGCCCTCAGTTGCCTGGTCACCCTGGCGCTGCCCCCCGCTCTCGCACAGCCGCAAAGAAAGCCTCTATCGATCGCCATGCCAGCGATGGTGGTGCACGCACCACCATCGGTATCACGCCGGACACTTGCCGCAAGCCGGAAAGATATGCGCGAGCTGGTGCGGCGCACATATCCTCGCACGCACTATGAGCGCGGCATGTACTATCGCCAGCAGGGCGATATTGACAACGCGCTCATCGAGTTTTTGAAAGCCACCCAGGAAAATCCGCATCTGGTAAAGGCGTTCTACGAGCAGGCCCTTATCTTTCACGAGCGCCATTACCTGAAGCTCGCCGAGTCTTCACTGGAGCAGGCGCTGGCCGTAAAGGAGGACTATCCGCAGGCGCGGGTCCTTCTGGCCACCATTCGGCTCGAGCAGGGCAACGTGGGGGGCGCCGTATCAGAGTTGACCAGAAGCCTCGGTCTGCCCGAGCCCCCGGCTGCCGGCGCCCCGAGTGCGCCACCACCGCAAGTGCCTGTTGCCGGGCCTCCGGCCACCGAAGGCCCCGCGCCGCAGCCGCCCGCCCAGGAATCTCCCGGGCTGCCGCCTGCCTTGCTCCAGGTGCTGCATTCGCTGCTGCCCGAGCCGGCGCCGGCACCGGAAAATGAGCCGGCACCCGGTCCGCCACCCGCGCCGATCCCCGAGAATGAGAACAGGGCATCTGCCCGGGCGGCGGACAATAAGCAGGACATCGATCCGCTATTGAAGGGCATCCCCGGCGTCGATCCCAGCCTGCCGGTAGGGACCTCCAGTCCGATCACCTCGTCGCCGCCGGCCGTGCCGGTCTCCGCCCTGCCCAGAACACACGGACTGCATCTCCGGCTGCCCAACCCGCTTTCGCTTTTGAAAAGGAATCTCCTGACATTCTTCGCACAGCCGGCACCCGGTTCGGTGCCGGCTGACGCGCAGGGCGCAGACAGTGCCAGCTCCGACTCGCAGCCTTTGCCGATGGTGCTGTTCGACCAGTCCGCTCCCGCTCAGCGCCTGGATCCGCTTCCGGCCACACCGAAAAGACCGGTCCGGCTGCCGGTGTCGCTCGCGGCGCCGCCGCCGATGGGACCACTGGCCACCCTGGCGCCTTCCGCCCCGCCGCCCCGACCGAGGAACCAGGGCGGCCAGCCGCTGGCCGCCCTGCCGCAACCGGCCTGCCAGTCGGCCTCACCGGCACGCGCTTCCCCGGCACCGCCGGCCCCCCTGCCTCCCCTGGAAATAGAGATCTTTGCCCCACCGCCACCGCAGGCACCGGCGACCCGGCCCCCCGGCACCGTCCCGGCACCGACTATGGTGGCGCTTTCGCCACGGCGGGGCGCCGGCCAGGCCGCGCCCCGCACCATCGTTTGCACGGCCGACCAGTTCGCCCCCTTCATGCCGCCGATGGCCATCAGCCACGGCCCGGCTCGCACCGTCCCCGACCAGCCAGTGCCGCTGGCCAGGGGCGGGCATGCGCCTCCGGCGGTGCCCGCTCCCAGCCGGGTGGCAAGCCGCAGCCTGGAGCCGCTGGTTGTCCGCGCGGTGACGGCACCGGCCGGACCGCTGCCAGCGGCAGTGCCGCCGGCGCCGGCAACTCCAATCGTTTTTGTGCGGCCGGTTAGCCCGCGCGCCCGCACAGCCCAGCCCGCTCCAGACAGCAGGCCGGCGACGGCCCGGGTAATCGAGGGCGCACGCGCCGGCAACGATCGCCCGGCGCAGGACGCCGCAGGCAGAGCGTTCACGGCACCGTCCATGCCCAGCTCGCACATGCGCTGGATCGCCACGGCACAGCCTGCACAAGCAGCACGGAAGCCGGCGGAGGACGCCTGGACGCAAAGGCTCAGATACCTCGCCCAGCATGGAACGGCCAGCCTGAAGGCCGGGGAAGCCTTCATGTTCTCGGAGGAGACCGGCGAAGCGGTCCTCTTTCAGCGCAACGGCGAGACAATCAGGAGATGCATCGCCGGGCCCAGGGACCCAAGAGAAGTGGCCATGGAGCGCAGGCCGGACATCCTCCGGCCGCAAGAGCTGTCGTACAATCTCTCCCTTCTCGGCAAGCTCCTGCCCAGGCAGTCTGCCGGGCCTGGCAAGCCGACCGCGGCGCCGGAGTCGCTGGGCAACATCAGCATGAGCGAGATATTGACCAGGTCAAACGGCTTCTGGGACTGGCTCAAGCAGACGGTGAAGTTCTGACCGTCTGGTCGGCCAGCCCGGCAGCGCCCGCGCGGGCGCTGCCCGTCCTGGCCGCCGCCCCGCTGCCGTTGCGGATCTTTTCCATCAGCCAGTCGTTGAACTCACCGGGTCGATCGTCCATGCAGCTGTGCCCGGCCCACTCGAAGATCTTGAGCGTGGAGTTCGGCAGCGCTTGATGAATTTTCTTCACGTAGATATAAGGCGCCACAACATCGCAGCGGCCCACGGAAAGATGCACCGGGCACTGTATCTGGTGTACTCTGTCCACCAGGCTTATCTTCGAGAAGTGCTCGACAATCTGCTCGAGGCTGTGGCGCTCGGTGTCGATCAGGATCCGGTAGCGGATGGGAAGGCTCTTGTGCAGGACGGTGCCCCTCACCGCCTCGAAGGGCATGCAGAGAAACCAGGTGAAAAGGGTCGACACCAGCGGCGGTACCTTGCCCGGCAACGATACGGCCAGCACCTGTTGAAAGAGCTCCGGCCGGTCTTGGGCCAGCTGCAAGGAGATTATCGCCCCCAGCGAATGGCCGATGAAAATAGCCGGGTATCTGGCGCCGCAGGCCTCCAGCGTCTCCAGGACGTCAGCTACGTGCACTTCTAGATCGGTGTGCTCCTCCGGGTCGTGCGTGAGCCCGTGCCCTCTCAGCTCGGGCACCAGACAGCGATAGCCTTCCCGGGTAAGCAAACCAACCTGCGATTCCCAGAGGCTTCCATCGCCGCCGGTGCCGTGAATCAAAATCACGTCCGGCTTTTCTTCGTCCCAGAGATCTCCCGTGAATTGACGGCAAGCGAGCTGCAAATTTCAAGCCTCCACTGACCTAATGATAACCCGGCAGCCGGTGATCCGTGGCCAGCCTCTGCGTAAACATTCCCCCGCGACCGACGGCCAATGGCTGCCCCGCGTCGCCTGGACTGCTGCCTGGAAGCCACTTCTAATAGCTCGGCTCCGGCGACAGCCAGTTGTCGGCCGTGTAGGCGGCGGCATCGCGGACCAGGTCGTAGGAGGGCTCGCAGGCGGCCAGCACTATCTTGGCGATGTTATAGGAGGCGTAGGTCTGATCCAGGTTGTGCGCGGGCGGCAGGGGCTGCTTCTCGCGGTCCGGCACCGGCACGGGGCCTACCTGCTCGACGACCCGCACGATCTCCTCCGGTCGCCTCAGGGCGAAGGCCAGCTTTTGCTGGACCAGCATCTCTACGGTTCCGCTCTCCTGCGGCATCGGCGGGGTGATCACGTCGAAGGCGATCGGCAGCCGCCTGGCGATCGCCTCGAAGGTCGTCAGCCCGCCTGCCTTGGTCACCATGAGATCACAGGCGCTCATCACATCCGCCATGCTGTCGTGGAAGGGCAGAACTGCGGTCTTTACGGAAAGCCGCGCCGCATAGGCCCTGGCCTGCTCGAAGAGCTCAGAATTGTGACCGCAGAGGAACAAGGCCTGAATCGGTCGTTTCACCAGCGACAGCTTCTCGAACACCTGCATCATATTGCCGCCGCCGGCCCAGCCGGCATTCAAGCAGACGGTCAGCCGCCGGGGATCGAGCCCGAGCGAGCCCAGGAACTCGACCCGGCCGATACGCGGCGGGCGCAGGAAGTCCGGATGCACCGGCATGCCCAGAACGCGTATGCGCTCCGGCGGCACCCCCCAGGAGGTGAGCCGGTCGGCAGCCAGATCGTTGGGCACGATGGTCAGGTCCGCCTCCTCGACGCCCCAGCCCCGCCACAGATCCCGGTTGGGATCGGTGACGACCACGATCAGCTTGAAGGGCAATCTCATCTCCCGGCGCACGCGCACGAGGACGTGGTTGATCATCGGGTGCACGGAGACGAGCACGGCCGGGACATCGCCGCCGAAGAGCTTCCTGAGGAACGGCTTGATCAGCAGGTAGCCGATAAGCGAGTCATCGGGCCTGACCGCGTGCAGGAACCAGTAGTAATACTTCATCCACGCCTGGTGATGGCGCAGCAGCCGGTTGTAAAGATCGACAAACACCCTGTTTACCGGGTGGCTGCGCTCGGCGGGCGTGTCCATGACCAGATCCAGCTTGCAGCCAGGGTGGTCCTTCGCCACCACCTCCTCGAGCGTGGCCTCGATCGCCTCGGCAGCGCTCCGGTGCCCGCCGCCGGTGTCGGAGAAGAAGATCCAGATCTTGTAGTCAGGCATAAATCTTTAATTCCGCCGCGGCCCGCCCCCGGTCCGTTTTCAGTCTGATAGTCTAGTATTCTTGCCTTATCTGTTCGATATGCCCCTGAAGGGCGCCACGCTTGACCGGACCTAATAAATGTACCACCAGGCAGACAACCGGCGTCACAGATTTTTCACCGCGCTTGCCGCCTGCCTGTACTTGATATCATCCCCGGCCCCGCCGGCAGGGGCCGGGGCGAGCGGCACCGCGAAGCCGCAGGAGGCGCTGCCGGCGGTTGCCGAATCAGACGCCGGGCTCGGGTTTCCGGTTCTGCCGGCCGGGCAGCGCCTGCGCGACAAGCCGGGCAGGGCGATCGTTTATCAACTGGATCTGCAGCCTATCGGCGACCGCCGGCCGCTGCTTCTGGTGCACGGGCTGCGCGGAGAATATCGGACATTGTTTCGCTGGGACCGGGTGATCAAGAAGCTGGAAGCCAGCTCGGAGTTCCGCGACCGTTACAAGATCTATCTCCTGCGTTACGACAGCACCCGCACGCTCAAGACCGTGATTCCGCAGTTCCAGCGGGCCGTCCTCGAGATGCACCGCCGGCTGGCTGCCAGGCCGATCTCCCTGCTCGCCTTGAGCCTGGGCGGCAACCTGGTTGAGCAGGCGATGCTCGATCCGCAGACTAATTCGGCAATCGAGCTGGTTTTCACGCTGGCCACCCCCTTTCACGGCTCGCCGCTGTTCAGCGCCGACTGGTTCCAGTACAGCCTCTACAAGAACCTCGCCTTCCCCTGGACGCGGGTGGACCACAGCCTGGATTATCGGGTCTACTTCGCCCACAACCCGAATCTCCTGAGCGACCTGGCCTGGGACAACGCCGACGGCTACATGCCCGAGCCGGGGCATTTTCGCTCGCTGCTGCCGCTGGGCCCGAGCGGGAACCTGGATCTGTCCCGCGATGCCAACGACGCGCTTTTGTGCCTGCACCGCGACGCCACCCCCGACAAAAGCAAGTTCATCTGCTACGCCGGCTACCTGTTGAACCCTTATCTGCTTCCCAGCCCCCGCCGCCAGTTCGAGAGCACCGTGCTGGCCCCCTACACGTTCTTTACCATCAAGTTTCCGGCCCACCTGCTGCGCGAGCACCCGGTGCTGGGCATGCTCAACCGGGAGATAAGCCGCATCGTGCCGCGTGACGACGTCAAGCCGCGCCCCGAGAACTGGCCTCATGTCTACGGGCTGAACGACGGCATCACCCCGGTCGGTAGCGCGGTCTTCCTGCCGTCGGCGGCGTTGCGGGCCAACACCCTGTCCCGTGAGGACGACCTCCAGCACCTGCGCGGCGCCACCGATGTGATGCTGGCCCGCGTCTTCCGCAACGTGGATCACCTGACCTTCATCGATGGTTACCGCCCCGGTCACGGCTCGTCGCTGGTGCGCGACGAGCTCAACCCGCTCGATGGTTACCGGCAGATCTTCGACTGGATACTTTCCGACCTGCTGCACGCCGAGCCGATCTCCGGACAGATCGCCAGGGAGAACCGCGAACCCGGGCAGGCGGTCACCAAGTCGCCGCTGGACTAACGCCCTAAGAATCTGCCCAGCCGCTGCTTGACCGCCTCGACCATGAGCTCGGTCTGGCGGTCCGGGCGCGCGCTCGGGCGCCCGAGCTGGGCGGCGCCGTCAAAGACGACCCGGGCCAGGTTGACGAAGACCGGATGAAACCCTCTGGCCACCATCTCCTCGTAGGCCTGGTCGGCCGTCCAGCCCTGGCTCATCACCCGGTAGAGGCCGACCATCGCCCCCGTGCGGTCCTGCCCGTGCAGGCAGTGCACGTAGACCGGCTGGTTGCCCGGGTCATTGACCGCCTGCAGGAAACGCCCGCTGTCGGCGCTTGCCGGCACGTTGAACTCGTCGAGCGGAATGCTCACGAACCTGACCCCGAGCTGCCGGCACACGTTTGCCTCGCGCTCGATGATCGCCGGCTCGTTGCGAAGGTCGATGATCGTTCTTATCCCCGCGTGCTTGAGCCGGGAGACGCCCTCGGCGGTCGGTTGCCCGCCACGGATCAGGTTGGGGGTGACGACACAGACGTTCCTTGCGCTGCCGCCCATGTCGAGAAGCTCCTCCACCTTCAACGGGCCGGCGCCCTCGATCTGCGCCCGGCAGCCGGCGGCAAAGCCAAAGAAGGCCGCGAGAAGCAGGGCAGTCCCGGGCAGCGGCGAGGGCTGGGCGCGCATCGAAAACCCTGGTTGGTAAGGAACCACGCTGTACAACGACGATAGCACAGGCGGCTGGTTCCCGGTGGCCTGGTGGCCTGGCTGCCTGCCGCCTACACCTCGCCCCGGACCATCTCCAGCAGCCGGCCCAGCACCTTCTCGCCGCTGGCCCGCAAGGCATTGTGCTCGTGCTCGTTGGTCACCCATGTGCGCATGCCGCTTATCCTGGCGGCCGCCTCCTCGGAGAACTGCCGCTCCACGTACATGTCGTCGCAGTAGATGGCAGCGGCCGCCGGCACCGGGTTGGCGGCCAACCTGGGCAGGTCGTACAGCGGCGGCCAGGCGTCGTACTCGGCCAGAAGCCGGGCGCAGCCGGCAAGAGGCTCGAGCATGGCGTAATCTTCGAACATCCACGGATAGATCATCTCGCCGGTGAACTGAAACGGCCCCCCGCCGTCCAGGGAAAATTGCGGGTACTCGGCAAGCAGGCGCTGCGCCGACCAGCGCGAGGAGCCGCCCTGGCAGTAGATAGGCTCGTGCAGGAGCGCGTAAATCGGGTTGGTCTCGAAGGGCAGCGCATTTTCCACGCCGCGCAGGAACACATAGCTGAGCTCCTTTCCCGACCGGCCCGCCACGAAGGCCGTCTCCAGGAGATAGTGGACCTGCTCAAAGCCGTCGCTCATACCAAAAGCGATGCCCAGCTGCTGGAAGCGCCGCCAGGTGAGCCGGCCGCCGCCGGGCAGCCGGACCGGCCGCCCGGCCAGACGCTCGGCCACCTCGCGCGCCAGGTCGAGATCTTCGGGGTAGCGCTCGTAATAGCGGCGGTTCCTCTCCAGCACCCGTCGGTAGGTGGCCCGGTAAACATCGTCCACCGGCCGATTGAGCGGCGGCAAGCCGCCGGTGATCAGCGCCTCATGCAGCCCCTCGGGGGCCGCCGAGAGATAGCGGGTGACGCAGAAGCCGCCGTAGCTCTGTCCGAGAACCGACCAGCGCCCGCCGGGCCCGATGAGGTCCTGGCGGATGAGCTCCAGGTCGCCGACGATGGCGTCGGCGCGGAAGTGTTTCAGATAGTCGGCCTGCTGCTCGGCCGTGCCGATGGCGGCCAGCGTCTGAAAGGTCACCGGAGTGCTGAGCCCGGTGCCCCGCTGATCCAGAAGCAGCACCCGGTAATCCCGGAGCGCCCTCTCCAGCCAGCCTCCCCTGACGCCCGGCCGCGGCGAAGGAAAGCCCGGCCCGCCCTGCAGAAAGACCAGCCACGGCAGAGCCGGATCGGCCTGCCGCCGGGCCGCCACCACCTCGCGAGCAAAGACCTCGATCTTGCTGCCGTCCGGCTGGCCGTGATCGAGCGGCAGCTGCCACACGTGCCCGCTGGCGATCAGCCCCGGCAGCCTGTGTGTGAAAGTGCGCATGGATGCTTGATACGCCCGGAGGACAGAACGAAAACCGCAGTATACCAGCCCCACAACCGCCGGCGCCCAGCCCTAGCAGAGGTTCCGGGAAAGAAGGTTGAGGAACAGCCCGACATCCGTCACCACCCCCAGCGCATGCGAAGACCCGCGGTCCGAGAGCTTCGTCACCACGGCCGGGTTGATGTCCACGCAGACCGTTCTCACCCAGGAAGGCAGCATGTTGCCCACCCCGATGCTGTGCAGCATCGAGGATAGGCAGATGACCAGGCTCGCGCCCTTGAGCTGCTCGGTGTAGGCGTCCTGCGCCGCCAGAAGATCCATCATCGTCTCGGGCAGCGGGCCGTCATCGCGGATCGAGCCGGCAAGCACGAACGGCACCCGGTTACGCACGCACTCGTACATGATCCCCGATTTCAGCACCGCCGACTGCACCGCCTTGCCGATGCCGCCGGCAGTGTTGATCGTGTTGATCGCCCGCATGTGGTTCTTGTGCCCTTCGTAGATCGGCAGCCCTCTTTCCAGATCGACGCCCAGGGAGGTCCCGTAAAGGGCATTTTCGATGTCGTGCACGGCAAGCGCGTTGCCGCTCAGGAGCACGTTTACGTAGCCGGCGCGAATCAGCTGGCAGAGGAACTCGGCGCCGCCGGTGTGCACGACCACCGGTCCGGCGACAAAGACGATCTTGCCGCCGCCGGCTTTGACCTGCCGCATGAGCTCCGCTATCTTCTTGACCGCGGTCTCCACGCGGCGCTCCGACGAGATCTCATTGGACATGAAGGCGAAACCGAGGCGATCCCGCTCCTTGAACTCCGGAATCACCCTTATTCCTTCCTTGCCGCAGACGATCGGATCCCCTTTCCGCACGTCCCTCAGCTTGCGGCAGATCGCCGTGCGGTCGGTGACGCAGATCACGGCGTCCATCCGCTGATCTTCGACGCTCAGCCACCGCCCGTGGTGCCGGATCTCCGTGCGCTGATTGGTCGTCGAATAGAAATCCTCAGGCACGCAGCGATCCGCCACCGCCGGCTTCAGGATGGCGTCTTTTTCCTCGACCCGATAGCAGCCGAGCAGCATCAGGTCGCCCAGGATCTGCTCCAGGCGCTCGGCCGTGTCGGCGCTGACCTTGAGCTTGAGCCGCGAGACCTCCTCGTTCGTCTTGCCTATGCGAAACTCCACCACCTCGTAGCTGGCCTGGCAGGCAATGACCGTGTCGAAGATCTCGGTCATTATCTGGGAGTCGATCAGGTGCCCTTCGGCCTTTACTAATTCGGAAAACAAACTGGCGCCTTCCCTGCCGGCAAATTAGTTATTATTAACCCCGATTGCAAAGATACATTATTGGCAACTGATAATTTGCCCTTATACTTCTGTCATAGACGCGGCTTAATCATTCCTTTATTTTCCACTCTCATCCGAGAGACCGGACCAGTCAAACCGTCTAGGGTAACCCCATTTCTACATTTTTCCGAAAGGAGGTCCCACCACATGCGGGTTGAGCTCATTTACACGCCCGGTTGCCACAGATACAGAAGCGTCCTCAACAAATTGGAGACGGTGATCGCTGAGGAGCGCCTGCCGATTCCCGTGCACGTCATCGAATCGGATCTGCGCTCGACAGAATGCCCGGCATCTCCGACAATTCGCATCGACGGCCACGAGATTGGAGCCTCCAGCGCCCCGTGCATGGACAGCCTGCGTGACGTCTTGTGGCGGAGGTGGAAGGAATTGACCGAACTCCCTTTATTCACCTCTTAGACCAGGACCGGCGCTGACACCCGTTGCTGCCCCGTTTGCGCCAGGTCGCCTTGCTGTCCGGATCGCTCGATCCGGACAGTTTCATGAGGGGCATGCCGTGGTAAGGTCTAAAGGGCGGCATCGACCGGTGCCGCCACCAGGACACCCTCGTGAGCGCGGGGGATGAGCCGCTCCCGCGCAAAGCCACGCAACGTCATGACCAGCTCGGCAGGAGCTTTCAAACCAACGATCACGGAGCTGGCGCTGTTGCCGGTGCTCGTTTTCCTGATCGCGCTCACCAGGCTCTATTACGGCGGCGGCTACAGCCCCATGCTGGTCTGGAAGGGAGAGCTTACCTTCAGGGACACCTTTGTCGATCTGGGGCAGCTTCTCAAGCTGTCCAGAGAGGAGCTGATCAGGCGTCACCGCCCGGTCATGCACCAGCTCGAGGCCATGGAGATTCTCGAGCCTGCCGACGTGGAGCTGGAGAGCATCCGCGACCGCCGCTGGCGCGGGCGCAGCCCGGCACCGGGCACTCAAAGGCCGGCGCCGGCCAGCTTGCCCGCACAATAGCCGCAAGCAGCCCGGCGGGAACCGCCTCGACCCGGCGACGTCCCCGGATGCAGATGCTTGGCTGTCTTTGCGTAGAGGCCCATGCGGCTCCCCGCTGCGATCAAGGTACCCTCCCTAACCGTCTTGCTGCTCCTGGTGGCAGCCTGGCAGCCGAACCGGGCGGCTGACACCTATCCTTATCTGGCCATCCCCAACTCGCAGAAGGTCAACGCCGGGCTCTGGCGGGGAGCGCAGCCCAACGCCGCGACGCTGCGGATGCTCAGGGATGACGGCTGCAGGACGCTGGTCGACCTGCGCCTGCCCGGGCACGGGACGCGCTGGGAGGCCGCCCAGGCCCGCAAGCTCGGGCTCAACTACTACAACATCCCGATGAGCTTCGACAAGCCGTCCCAGGCCAAGGTCGACCTTTTCATGAGCATCGCGCGCAATCCGGACCTGCAGCCGGTCTTCGTTCATTGCCGGCAGGGCGCTGATCGCACCGGCACCTTGCTGGCCCTTTACCGGATCGTCAACGAGGGCTGGTCCTACGACGAGGCCTACTGGGAGATGCGGGTGCACCACTTCAAGCCCGAGCTCATCCTGCTCAAGAACACGGTCAGGCGCTGTCAGAGCCCGGCCAAAAGGGTAGCGAGGACGCTGCCCTGACTTGTTCAGGTCCTGTCCCGGCCGCCCAGCGCCTGAGCCTTGAGCCTATCGGCGTCCTGCGTGCGGTGCGCGCTGCGCAGCAGCTCCGAGTACTCGAGCATGCTTTCCAGCAGCTCCGGGCTTTGCGGCGCCAGGAGCTGCTGCTTGATGCGGAACGCCCGGGCGTAGGTGGCAGCGGCCCTCGCCGGGACCCCTTCCCTGGCATAGACCCGGGCCAGTTTGGCCAGCGCCTCGGCCACGTGCCGGCCGCCTGCACCCTCGACACCGGCGTAAATCGCCAAGCCGCGCTTGTACATCTGCTCGGCCTCCCCGAACTCGGCCTGGCCGACATCGAGGTCGGCCAGGCGGCAGTACAGGTCGGCCAAGCGCATGGGCTGGCGTGCCGGCGATCTCTCGTAGTTGGCGATCAGACGGCAATAGGCCGCATCGGACTCGGTAAGCTTGCCTTGCAGGCGGCAGGCCTCCGCCAGCCCGCCCAGCGTCTCCATGTAACGCTCGCTTCCGGCGCGTCCGGGCCCACACAGCGCCAGCGCGGCAGCGTAGTCCGTCTCGGCCTCCGCATAGCGGGCCGAGTCCATGTTGCTCTGCCCGGACCGCATGCGCCCCTCCCAGTCATCCACCGCCGCTGCCGGCCGCGTAAGGGCCGCCAGAGAAAAAAAGACAGCAACAGCTGCTCCTGCTCGCGCCATAGTAAATCACCCCACCGGATGCCTGCCTGACCATCAAGGTCGCCGGCGGCAGGGAAAATGTTCCCGGGCGCCGGCTCCTGGCTTACAGCGCCACCTCCTCCAGCCGGCCGTGCTGCGCGAAATAAAGCGCGGCTCTCGGCCTGACGCCGGCCAGCTGCTGGAAATCATCCACATAGGAGCGCAGCTGTTGGCGGTGTTTTTCGACATGGGAGGCCAGCTCCTCGATCGGGAAATGATCCGTCTTGTAGTCGATCACGAACCAATGGCCGCCGGCGTCCTCGAGCAGCAGATCCGGGCGGCCCTGCCGGGAGGCGGACGCTGACGCCACCACATACGGCATCTCGCCGAGGCGCCGGCGCGCCGCCTGCATGAGCGCGCAGAGATCGCTTTTGCGGAAGCGCTCCAGCAACACCTGCCCCGCCTCCACCAGCCGCGAGATCTTCTCCCGGTCCACCAGGTTGGCGGCGGAGCTGGCGGCAAGCTCGCGCAAAAGCCCGGCGGCAGGCGGCTGCATCGCCGGCGACATGGTCTGCATGATCAGGTGGAAGAACTGCCCGAGAACCGTCGGCTCCGGCCACGGCACTCCGGCGGCCGCGGTCACCCGCAGGGCGTCCTGCCAATTGAGCGCCGGCTCTCCTGGCTCCATGGTAAGCGGTTCCACCAGGTCAAACTGCGCTTCCCGGCCCCCGTCATCGCGGCCTGCCGCGGCGGCCGCCGAACGAAGCGCCGCTTTCAGCTCGCGGGCAAGCGTGCTGGCGCTGATGCTGTCGACCGTCGTTACCTGATAGAAGACCGGCTCCGGCGCCGCCTCGAGCTCATAGACGCCGGGCTCCGTCAGGCAACCGCCGTCGTCGAGACCCAGGGCGCCTTTCAGCCAGCTGCGAAAAGAGGCCCGCTCCTGCCCGCCCCGCTCCAGAAAGATGGCCAGGCAGTCTCTGGCCCTTGTGGCGGCCACGTAGAGAAGCCTCTTCCTTTCAGCCTCGTCCATCTCCTTTTCGATCCGGCGGCCGATTAGATAAAGCGCCGGCTTTGGCGCGGCCTTGTCCCGGCTCGGATCAAAAATGAGCCCGTACTGGCGGTGAAAGAGCAGCTTATCGCTCCTTGCGGTCGCCGGTCTCGACATGCCGGGCAGCACCACGGCCGGGAACTCCAGCCCTTTTGCGGCATGGATCGTCATCAGCTTGACGGCATCACCGGCGTCCAGGGGCGCGTTGACCTCCTTGACCTCCAGAGCCCGCATCCGGCCAAGCCGGCTGACAAATTCGCTCGGGGAGAGGTTGTTGTGGTCGCAGGCAAGCGAGGTCAGCTTCCAGAGGTTCCGTGACCGCTGCCTGCCCCCCGGGGCAGCCAGGAGAATAACATCGTATCTGGTGTCATCCACGATCCTGCGCACCAGATCCCCTGCCGGCAGGGTGGCTGCCGCCTCGATGAGCCCGGAGAGGATGGCCACCGCCCGCTCCAGCTCCGGGCACCAGCCGGGCTCGTCTGCCAGCGAGCGGGTCGCCGCCGCCCACAGCGAGCTGCCGTAGCGGGCGTGCAGGGAGTGGATGACATCGTCGGCAATACCAAACATCGGCGAGCGCAGGGCGCCGAGCAAGGCCTGGCTGTCCCGGCGGCAGCAGAGGAACTTGAGCAGGTTCTCCACGTCGTAGACTTCCTGGCGCCTCAAGAAGCCTTTGGTGGCCTGGGTGACGTAAGGAATGCCCAGGTCCGACAGGGCAGCCTCGATAGCCCGGAATCTGTTGCTGTCCTGGACGAGCACGGCGAAATCGCCCCAGCGAATCGGGCGCTGGCTCCCGCTGGCCTTGTCGAGCACCATCTGCCCGGAAAGCAGCCTCCCGGCAATCCAGTTGGCCGCCGCCCGCGCCTCCACAACTTCGGCAAGCTCCGCCTGCCTTTGCCCCGCCTCATCAAGCGCCTGGTATACGACCACATCGATGAGCGGCGCCGCGGGCGAACCGTCCTGGCGGTGCGCAGCCAGCGGCTGGAAGCGGGCATCGTGAGCCGACAGCCGCTGGTCTTTGCCCAGCAGCCGCTCGAAGACAGCGTTGACGAAGGATACGATCTGGCGGTGGCTGCGGAAGGATATGCTCAGGGTGCTCAGGATGCCGCCTTTCTCCCGGCCGAAATTCTCGCGCCACGCGTTGAAGACGGACACGTCCGCTCCCTGAAACTTGTAGATAGACTGCTTGTCGTCGCCGATGAGGAACAGCCTGGTCTTCTCGCCGGAAAGCAGGCTGAAGAGCCGGGACTGCAGGCGGTTGGTGTCCTGGAATTCGTCGACCAGGATGGCGGCGACGTTGTCGTTGTAAAACTGGCGGGCGGCGGAGTCCTCCCGGCTCAATACGGCATAGGCTGACTCAATGAGATCGTCAAAATCGAGCTTCGTGCGTTCCCGCTTCTTCCGGCTGAAAAGCTCACGGACCCGCTGCGCAAACCGCACCAGCACGAGCGTAAGATGGAACGCCTCCCGGTCGGCGGCGCAGAGATCCAGCGGCACGTCCTTCAGGCACCGCTTCAGCGGCTCCTTGACTAGGGCAATGAGATCCCTCACGGCCCTGGCCTCGTCGCCGTTGCCGCCGGCAACCCCGACCTTGACCTCCAGGATGCGGGCGAGGCTGCCGATCCTCTCCGCCAGGTCGCCCTGGCGGCCGCCTGCCTTCTGCCCGGCGGGCGCCAGGGCCGCGGCGGCCAGCCGCACGATCGTCTGCCGGTGCGCCTCCAGCTTCGACTGCGGATCTTTCCATGGCGTCCAGGCCAGCTCATCGACCATGCTAAGCCACTGCCGGTCCCCGGTCAGGGAAAGAAGAATCCGCTCGTGCTCCCGGGCGATTAGCTCCCGGCAATGGCTTGTCATGCCGTCCTCGGTCAGCGACGGCACGCTCTCCAGCGCCTCCTCGAACTGGAATCGCGACTCCAGGCACCTGTACACCCACTTCCTCACGTCCTCCACCGGGTAGCGCATCAACATCTCGTGGGCCTCCGGCTGCTCGGCAATTGCCGCGCGGGCGGTCTCGTCGAAAGACTCCTTCATAAGCTCGCTGCGCTCCAGCTCGTTCAAAACCTCGAAGCGGGGGTCGATATTGGCATCGACCGGAAAGGCCTTCAGGATGGATTCGCAAAGCGAATGAATGGTGCCGATGCGGGCGCCGTCCACCTGGGCGATGGCCGCGGCCCAGCGCTGCCCGTCCTCGCCGCCGGCGGAAGCCAAAAGCTCCTTCAGGCGCGCCTTCAACCTGCTGCGCATCTCGCTGGCCGCCTTGGTGGTGTATGTCACCGCCACCAGATTGGCCACGGTTGCCTGCGGGCAGCGGCGCAGGATCTCCAGGCAGCGCTCCACGAGCACGTGCGTCTTTCCCGAGCCGGCGCCCGCCGACACGAGCACATGATGGTCGATCGACTCGACGGCAGCCCGCTGCTCGTCAGTCAGTCCGGCCATCGCCATCCTCCTTCCGGGCCAGCTCCGCGATCCGGCAGATCGTGTCGTGCGGGCAGGTCCGGCAGACGTCGGCGGCGCTCGGGCGCACGGTAAAGTCGCCGCGCCCGACGCCGCCCACCAGGCGCGCGATCGTCTGCTGCGAGCGCTCGAGGAGCTTCCTCCCCTCATCGCCCGCGAGCTCGAACCTTCCCACCGGCTCACCGGAGCCAACGCTCAGGTAAACCCCCTCCACGGCGCTGGCCCCCGGAATCAGGCTTCGCTCGGCGGCCATCGCGTAGACGGGAATTTGCAGGCTCCGCCCCTCCTCAATGTCCGAGACGCTGTAGCGGGTGAAACCGGTCTTGTAGTCCACGACGCGAATTCGCGGGGCTTCCGCGCCGGCGGCGATGTCAATCCGATCGATCACCCCGGCAATGGCGATCCGCCTTCCGTCGACCTCGAGGTCCAGGGCCGGGCAGGAGTCCTCGTCCTGTCCGCCGAAGGAGGCTTCGAAATATCCCGGCTCGAACGGCTCCTCGTCGCCTGCCAGCCGCTCGAATTCTTTCTCCAGGAAGCGTTCCAGGCGGAACCTCACCTCCAGCCGGTCGTACCGCCAGAACGGTTCCGGCTGGAACTCCTCCTGTGACTCCAGCCAGAGGAGAGCATCGGACAGCGCGCCCTCGAAGATCTCCTGCCGCTGCCCCGCGCTCACCTGCCGCACGGCCAGGCCCGCTGCCGCCACCCGGCCGAAAAACAGCTCCAGCGCCTTGTGGTAGACCCGCCCCCGGAGCTGAGCGCCGAGCCCCGCTTCCGGCTCCTCGCGCCTGTCCCAGCCAAGCAGGCGCGAGACCCAGTAGCGAAACGGGCAGCTTCCATAATCGTTGAGGCGGGAGGCGCTCCAGCGAGGCGGCAGCGTCACGGAAAGGGCGCCGGACGAGACCAGATCGACCAGGTAGCCGTTATAGACGCTCTCCCGCTGCTGGAGGGCACGGGCCCTTGCCACCGCCAGCGGTGAGGCTATCGCTCTGCCCAGCTCGCCCACGGACTCCGGCGCGTCCTGCCGGCCCAGCGCTTCCAGGTCCGCCCCCGCCCAGAGCCGCCCGGCAAAGGCGTCACGCGCCGACACCGGCCTGGCAAGCGATCCCTGGAAGGGGGCGGCGAAGGGAATGGCCCGCTCCACTTCCGCGTCCCCGCGGGTAATCAGGAAGGACGGCACCGCCTCGGCGCCGCTGCCCATATCATAGCGGGGGAAGGACAGGTACGCTTTCCGGGAAGCCCGCTCGATCAGGGATGCGTACAGGGCCGGCTCGAAAGCCGGGTGATGGCGGGGGTTGTTGAGCGCCACCCCGAACCGCGACCAGCGCGCCAGCTCGTCGGCGCTCACGAAGCCGGAGCTGCCCGCCCGCCGTGGAAACTCGCCTTCCAGGAGCCCGGCCACGAAGACATAATCATAAGAGCGGTTCGGCGCCACGTCCGCACCGCATATGGTGATGGGCTCCCGGAACCGGCTCGTGCGGCGGAAAGTGGTCTGCTCGAGCAGGCTCTCGAAGCGTAAGACAAAGTCCGCGTAAAGGACCGGTTGCGCCCCAAGCACAACCTCCTCATGGATCAGGTTGCCGATCACCGAACGCAGGCCGGCCAGGGCGCGGAAGCTCTCGGCATCACCCGCCCTGCCGCCCTGCCCGGATCCGGTCCGGCAGACGAGCAGCCTGTCCAGCAGATCCTCGGTCCAGACGCACAGCTCGGCCTGCGTCCTCGTCTGCCCGGGCGGGGTCACCGCCCGGAAGAAACTGCCCAGCCCTTCGGCCGCCCGCCCGGGCAGCCTGGGGAGCACGCGGCTGCTCCAGCGCTCCAGCCCGCCGGAAAGGCGGATTGCCAGAGACAGATCGTCTATGTCGTCCACATCGGACGGCGCCAGCCCGAGCGCGGTCAGATCCAGATAGCGGCTGCGCAGGCAGAAGATCACGTCGGCGCGGGCAAAGTCCTTCTGATAGCAGCGAAGCAGGGCGCGCACCAGCTGCACTACCGGCTGCTCGGCGATTGTCCTGCTCTCGTCGACAAAGTAGGGCAGCCCGGCGGACTGAAAGGCCGCCTCCACCGCCCCGCGGTAAGCGCTCAGGTCACGGGCGACGACGAGGATCCCTCGCGTCGTGGTTCCGCCCCCGGCAATGAGCTCCTTGCAGCGCCTGGCTATCTCCTCCATCTCCAGGTAGCGATCCAGGCAGGAGAAGACCTCCTGCGCCCGGGCGGATTCGCCCGGCTGGCATTGCTCGATCGCCGGCGACAGCGCTTCCGTGAGCTGCCTGTAGCTCTCGGCCTTCCAGAGATACTCCTCCCGGTACCGCTGGTAGTGGCACGACGACTCGTCGACGTAATCGAAGGTTATGCTTGTCCGCTCCACGTGGCGTGCCAGCCCGGACAAAACCTCCAGCTGCAGGCGGTTGAAACGGTCGAAACCGTCGGCCGCCAGCCAGGCGGCGCCAAGCGGCAGGCGGTCGCCGGCAAACAGGACCTCGCGCGCCTTGAAGGCCAGCATGTGCTGATCCTGGCAATCGAGACGGGCGAGCTCCTGCCAGTAGCGCTCGTATATGCGCGCCAGCTCGATAAGGGGGAAATCCGCCGCCGCTGTCCTCTCCAGCGCAGCCAGAACCGCCTGCGGGCTCAGCGCCGCCCTCTGAAGCTCGTCAATCAGGTCGAGCACCGCCGACCAGGTTCCCCGGCAGTGCGAGATCGCAGACAGGGCGGAGATCTTCCGCCCGGCCTGGAGATCCCCCATGAGCCTGGCCATGATGGTCACCCGCACGCTGTCCGGCAGAAGCGAAGAAGCCACCCCGCCCGCCCGCAGGACGGTGCGGCACAGCTCATAAAAAGGCATGATCCGCAAGCCGATGTAGCCGGGCTGCCGGCGCGCCCCGCTGGCCACAGCCGCGGACGCCAGCTCCAGCAGGCGCTCGGAGAGAAGATTCCTGTAGCGAGCCGAAGGGACGACAACCAGGGCCCCGTCAAACGGCCTGTCCTGCGCAAAGCGCAGGAGCTCCTGCAATAGACGGCTGGTCTTGCCCGAACGGTAAGGGCCGAGAAAGAGGTCGATCGGGCGGGAGCTGTTGGCTTCTCGAGCGGGCACGAAAAATTCCCGGGGCGGCAGGATGCCGGATCAGAAATTATAACGGACGCGGCCGCCGGCCGCGCGCCCGGAGACCGCCGCCAGGCCCGGGGGTGGCCGGCAATCCGCTCAGCTAAGGAACTCGCGCAGGTCGCCGATCTGATCGCTGCTGCGCAGCTTCTGCATTGCCCTGAGCTCGATCTGACGCACCCGCTCGCGCGTGAGACCGAGGACACGTCCCAGCTCCTCGAGCGAGTGCGACTTGTCGTCCGCGAGACCGTAACGCAGCTTGATCACGTCCCGCTCCCGGGCCGTGAGACCGGACAGCAGGTCGTCGACGTACTTGCCGAGCAGCTGCCCGGCCGCGGCCTCGTCAGGCAGCTTGGCCAGGCGGTCCTCGATGATCTCCCCCAGCGTGTTGTCGGAGTCGTCGCCGAAGGTTTGATCGAGCGAAAGCGTGCTGCGCCCGGCGCCGAAGGCCAGCATGACCTTCTCCTGGTCCAGCCCGGAGGCCTCGACGATCTCCTCAATGGTCGGCCGGCGGTCGTGCTTCTGGGCCAGCTCCCTGACCGCCCGCCGGAGCCTGTTAATCACCTCGTTCATGTGCACGGGGACCCGGATCGTGCGCGACTTGTTGGCCAGCGCCCGCGTCACCGCCTGGCGGATCCACCAGGTGGCATAGGTCGAGAAGCGGTTTCCCCGCTCGGGATCGTACTTCTCCACGGCCCGGATCAGCCCCAGGCTTCCTTCCTGAATCAGATCCTGAAAGCTCAGACCGTGGTTGACGTAGCGCTTGGCGATGCTCACCACCAGGCGCAGGTTGGATTGAATCAGCCGCCGGCGGGCTGCCTTGTCGCCGCCTCGCACGGCGCGCGCCAGCTCGATCTCTTCCCGCCCTTCGAGCAGGCGGTGCCGGGAGATCTCGCGCAGGTAAGCCTTTACCGAGTCCTCCTCAAAAGAGCGCTCCTGTGGCTCATCAGCCTCCTTATCGCTCTCCTCGTTATCGCTCTCCTCCTCGCTCGACCAGCAGGAGGCGTCGGCGCCGTCCATGACGCCTGGATCCACGTGACCGTCCCAGTCGGCGTCAGGCACCGGCTCAACGCTGGCCTTGCGGCCTTTGACCGTAATTGCTCCTTTCCACTTTCTTCTCATCGGGGTTACCTTTATCAAGCGCTTCGGCGGCGTCCGCATCCTCGAGCCTCGCTTCCCGGCGGCGCGCCCGGCCAGCATCGCTGAGGCCGGAGCTTGGCGAGTCGGGGCAGGCTCGCTCCGCGCCTCCGTACAAGGAGCGAAGCGTTGTCGCACGCACTCTCTGCAGAACACGTCCGACAAAGGACCATACGCCCGAGTACCATATGCCCGCTTTCGGGGTGGTTCCACCGCTTAATCCGGAAGATTTTCAAAAAATTGAGATCTTAAGCAAACAGGCTGCAGCGCAACCGGTCTCATGAGGCCCGGCGCTCCCTGACCCCGCGGTCGGCATGCCCGGGGGTCTGGCCGGTCGCCTCATCGAGCTCGTGCAGCAGCTCCTTCAACTGCACGCGCAGCACCCGCCTGAAGTCGCGGGGTAGTTGCGCCAGAGGATAAGCAACCGCCGATACGCTTATGTATTCCGATCTGGTTCCGCTTGTCATTTCCATCACTTCCTTAAGCTATCGCCGGCGCTGGCCGTTTGGAATTCGCCCGATCTGACGCTGAGCCCATCGTAAGGTTCCGCTATGTGAAGCGCGCCTTTAAAAATCCCGGGAGACAACCAGGGTTAACCCTGAAGCAGCCCGGGCGGCGATGGTCATCGCCGCCGGAGGTGTCAACGCCACTTTCCCTGGTGGCACATCGAAAATTCGTGCCCGTCGAGATTCGAACTCGAGGCCTTCGGCTTCGGAGACCGACGCTCTATCCAGCTGAGCTACGGGCACAGGCGCCCCTATTATAGCCTTTGCCGGCTGCCTTTCCGAGCCCTTGCCCCGGCGGCCGCGGCCTTTTCGGGCAGACCCGGGGCGCCGCCCCTTTACGAGCCTGCCGGCCAGGGCTGGCGGACCAGCTCCTCGAGGGCGCTCAGGTTGAAGATGGTCACCCTCTTGGATTCTATTTCTATCCAGTGGGACTGGCGGAACCGGTTGAGGATCTGCGTGACCGTCACCCGGGAAGAGCCGACCAGGTTGGCAATCTCCTGGTGGGTGAGGCGGAACTCCACCCGTATGCCGTTGGGCGTGACCCGCCCGTGACTTTCCGCCAGGCTCAGGAGCAGCCGTGCCACCCGGCTGGGCACCGGGCGAAAGACGAGATCCTCGATGCGCGCCTGTGCTTCCTTCAGGCGAACGCCGATGATCTGGATCAAGCGCAGCCCGAACTCCGGATTCTCCCGCAGGAAGTTGTGAAACGGCTCGCGGCCGATCTGATACAGGCGCGTGTCCTCCACCGTCTCCGCGTAGCTGTCATGCTCGCCGGATTCCCAGGTGGCCTCGCCGATGAGGTCGCCCGGTCCGAGCAGGGCGAGAATCACCGTCTTCCCCTCCGGCGACAGCCTGGTCAGCCGCACCCGGCCTCGCTCGATGAAGTAGATCGCCTCCGAGGGCATGCCCGGGGCAAAGATCGTGTGATGCTTGGGCAGGTCCAGCTCCTCCACCACCCCCAAAAGCCTTCCCATCTCCATGGGATTGAAAGATTCAAATATATCCGTCTGCTTCAAGGTAAAAAACTTCTGGGCTGCTCTTATCACCGGCGTCTTGCCCCCACCTGTCTGTAGATCGCCATAAATTGGAAAGGCCGGCACCGGTTGTCAACAATTGAACTATCTGGCCCGGCCGATCGTCTTACTTATTAGCTGCCCTTCAAGCTGCGTTTGTTGGGTAGCAACTGTCTTATACCCTGTGACCGGGCTTTAAAACCGGGAACCGACACGGAGGCAGGAAGCGGAAAGCGAGTTTTTAATTCGTCGCCTGGCGCTCACCGGCTATAATCGAGCGGTGGCACGAAACTGGCGGCAAGCGCATATACAGTCAATCTACAGCTGATTCCTGGTCGGGGTTGAGAGACGGAGACACCGGCGCTCGCTCGCGCGCGCCTGCAAGGAGACCGAAAAACCAGAATCTGTGCGGGCAGCAGCGGGGCTCAACCTCCGTGGCCGCCGACCAGACCCTGCAGGGGCGAGGCATGCCTCGCCCGCACCAACGAAGAAACCCCTGCACCCACCCAGAGGCCGGGCAGAGCGGAACCGACGCAGCCGGGCGACGACGAGCAATCTGAGCGCATAATGATAAGGAGAACGGAGATGGCAGTAGTTACAAAGGACAAAACCACGACCGACAAAGCCATGATCAACAAGAATGGCGACAAAGCGCCCGAAAAGAGCGTAAGCGAAACCGGCTCCCGCTCAGGGCCCGAGGAGAAGGGCCGGGAGATGGCCCCGGAGCGCGTGAAGGCGCTCGGCCTGGCCATGGACTCGATCAGAAAGACTTACGGCGAAGGCTCGATCATGCGCCTGGGCGACACCAGGCACGGGCAGATCGAGGCCGTCTCCACCGGCGCGCTGTCGCTGGATGTCGCGCTCGGGGTCGGCGGCCTGCCGCGCGGGCGGATAATCGAGATCTACGGGCCGGAGTCCTCCGGCAAGACAACGCTCGCCCAGCACGTGGCCGCCGAGGTGCAGAAGCGCGGCGGCATCGCCGCCATCGTCGACGCCGAGCACGCGATGGACCCTGACTATGCGCGCGCGCTGGGGGTCAACGTGGACGAGCTCCTGATCTCGCAACCGGACACCGGCGAGCAGGCTCTGGAGATAACCGAGCAGCTTGTCCGCTCGGGGGCGGTGGATGTGGTGATCGTCGATTCGGTGGCCGCCCTGGTTCCGAAAGCGGAGATTGAAGGGGAGATGGGGGATTCGCTGCCCGGACTGCAGGCGCGCCTGATGAGCCAGGCCCTGCGCAAGCTCACGGCCGTGGTCAGCAAGACGCACTCGATCGTCATCTTCATCAACCAGCTCCGCCAGAAGATAGGCGTCATGTACGGGAACCCGGAGACCACCCCCGGCGGTCAGGCCCTGAAATTCTACGCTTCCGTGCGCCTGGACATCCGCAAGATCGAGACGCTCAAGAAGGACGGCGCCGAATACGGCAACCGGGTGAAGGTGAAGGTGGTGAAGAACAAGGTGGCGCCGCCTTTCCGGATAGCCGAGTTCGACATCGTCTACGGCAAGGGGATAAACACGATCGGCTGCGTTCTGGATATGGCCGCCGAGCTCGACGTCGTGAAAAAATCGGGAACCTGGTTCAGCTACAAGGACGAGCGCATCGGACAGGGCCGCGAGGCGGCAAAAGCCTACCTGGAGGCCAATGCGAAGATGCTCGCCGAGATCGAGGAGAAGGTCAAGGCCGAGCTGGCCAAACGCGAGCCCAAAACCACGTAGCGGCGCCGCCAGGCGGCGCCCACCGGATCGCACATGGTGGCTGAGAAGACAAGGAAGCGCCGGAAGAAAAGCCCGGCACCGATGCAGATGGACTCACCGGAGCGATCCGGCTGGATCCATTTCTCGGCCGCCGCCTCGGCCGGCGCCCTCCTGGGCCTGTGCGCCCCGGGCTTCGACCAGTGGTATCTGGCCTGGGTGGGGCTGGTCCCGCTCCTCCTGCTCGTCGCCTCCAGCGTAAGCCTCTGGCAGGCCGCCCGGCGCGGCCTGACCTTCGGCCTGGCCTACAACCTGGTCTATCTCAACTGGTACCTCGGGCTCTACCCGCTCGACTGGCTCGGTTTCAACGACTGGCAGGGGCGGGCGCTGGCGCTTGCCGCCTGGCTGTGCGTGGCGCTCCATCAGGGGTTCATTGTTGCCGCCTTCGCGGCCGCCTGCCGGATCCTGCCCCTGACCGGCGGCTTCCTGCCCCGGAAGGTGGAGGAGCGCTGGCACCTGCCGGCCCTGGTCGCCGTGCCGCTTCTCTGGGTGCTGGTCGAGAACAAGGTCGGCAACGCCCCCGACCTGCTGGGTGTTCCCTGGTCGATGATCGAGTACTCGCAATACAGGCAGCTGGCCCTCCTGCAGGCGGCACGCTGGGTGGGCGGAATCGGAATCGCCGCCCTTATCGTCATGGTCAACGTCGCCCTGGCCGGGACACTGGCCACGCTCTCGCGGCGGGCGGCCTGGAAGTCTCTGGCTTGCGCCACCACCAGCGGTGCCGCCATCCAGCTGCTCGCCGCAGCCCTGCTGGTCAGCCTCACCGCCTCCTTCGGCCTGGCTTCGCTCTCGGCGTCGCGCCTCGAGCCGAAGACCGCACTCGGCGTCGTTCAGGGCAATATCAACATCGATATGCAAAAAACAGCTCACCGCTACACGCTCGCCGATCTCACCGCGCGCTACCGGCCGCTGATCGAGCGCTGCCCGCCCGGCATCTGCATTCTCACCGAGAGCGCGCTGCCCACCTACCTGCACGACGGCGGCCCGACCGCGCAGACGCTTTCGGCGCTGGCCAGGGGAAGGCAGCTCGACCTGGTCGCCGGCGCCATGGACCGCGACCGCCAGGGGCGGGCCTACAACTCCGCTTTCGGGGTGACAAGGGACGGCCGGCTCGTCTCCACGGTGTACCACAAGCGCTACCTGGTGCCCTTCGGCGAGTACACGCCCCGTGCGGTCGAGTACATGCCAGAATGGGTGAAAAGGCTGACCAACACGCCGGCCGGCGGCGGCTTCCGGGCAGGCAATGCGCCGGCCGTGCTCTGGATGTCCGGCGGACGCATAGCCCCGCTCATCTGCTTCGAGACCATCTCGCCGGAGCTGGTGGCGGAAAGCGTGCGCGACGGCGGCGCCCTGCTTGTCAACCTCTCGGATCTGGCCTGGTTTCATGATTCCATGATCGGGCAGCAGATGCTGGCCTTTTCGGTCATGCGCGCGGTGGAGAGCAAGCGTTACTTTGTCTTCGCGGCCAACTCCGGGCCGTCGGCGGTAATCGACCCCGACGGGCGGATAACCAGCCGGTCCCGGGTGGATGAGCAGACGCTCCTGCTTGGCAAGGTGGGATTTCTTTCAGATTTGACCCCCTTCACCCTCTGGTTTCGGTGATCTGTTACCCTTGGCAAGCCGGTTTGATTTCCGGTGGACTCCGTGGCATCATGGGCTGCGGTAACTTGATGAGGCCTACCGAATCTTGTTCATGCCAGGCAGCCATCGTCCGCCACTTGCCGACCTGACCCTCAAGGCAACCCTGCTATTTATCTTCGCGGCCGTCACCTGGGGACCAGCGGCCGGGCGGGCGCTGGCAGCCCCCCAGTGCCAGTCGAGGGCGGCCAGGTTGACCATGGGCAATCGCAGCTTTGCCAATCCCCCCGATGACGCCGGGGAGCAGGGCGCCGACCTGCAGAAGCTCGCCCAGGCCGAGGCCCGCATGGTGATCAACGCCCCGGCCGAGGTGGTCTGGAAGGCGCTCACCGACTTCCCGCAGTACCCGCAGATCTTTCGCCGCCTGCAGTCCTGCCGGATCATCAAGCAGCAGGGCAACCTGGTGTGGACGGAAAGCGATCTCAAGCCGCACATGTTCGTGCGCAAGCCGCGCCAGCACACGCTCAACGATCTGTCCGGCAAGCCCAACGTCCTCGACTGGCGGCTGATCGACGGCAACTTCAAGACGGTCCTGGGCAAATGGCGGATCCTGCCCGCCCGCTCGGGCGAGCGCTGCGAGGTCGTCTACTCGCTGTCCGTCGATCCCGGCCCGTTCATTCCCAGGTTCCTGGTCTCCTTCACGCTCAAGAACCTGCAGCGGGAGATTGTCGCCTCGCTCAAGGAGTGGGTGGAGTCGACGCAATCAGGAACACCGACCAGCCAGCGCCCGAACCCGCCGGACAGCCAGGGTTAAGTTGCCCGCGCCTTGCCGATCTTGGCGGCGGTGGGAATCTCGATGTGTACGAGCGACCGGCCGCCAGCCGGCTCGACGGACCTGAGCTTGCCCATGGCCACCTCTCCCCAGGCCTGCGAGCGGGCGGTCATCCCCTCGCCGGGCTGGGCAATCTTTATGGCGTCGTCCCGCTTGTTCTTCTTCTCGAACGGACCTGGCATCTCGACCACCAGCGTCGTCAGCCCGTCCTTCTGCCTGGCCGAGCGGATGCTGCCCTGCCCTATCTCCATCCAGATCTGATTTAGGGTATTGGTGCCCTCGCCCCACTCGAGAAGCTTCACGGGCTTGTTGAGCCGAATCATATCCGAGGTTCCCTCACAGACGACCGTCTAGTAAGCTAACACATTTTTGCCGCCGGTGCCGCTGCCGCAACAAAGCTGTAGCGATCTCCAAAGGTTGCTCAGGCGTCGGCCAGGATGCGCGGCAGAAACTCGTCAATCGGCACCCCGCGCACCTTGAAAAGCTGGTGCATGAGCTGCGATCGCGAGCAGGAGTCGCAGACCAGAAGCTTAAGGAACTCTGCGTCCAGCGGCAGGCCCGGCACCAGGCGCCCGACCGGCTTGAGCATTTTCAAGACTGCCGTCACCGGCACGGCGACGACCGGCTTGCCGCTGCCCGACTCGCTGCGCAGCAGCTCCATGAACTGCAGCATGGTGTATGTTTTCGGACCCACGAGATCACAGACCTGATTTGCCGCCTCCTTTTTGTAGATGCTCTGCAGGATGCAGGAGGCCACCTCCTCAACCCACACCGGCTGGATCTCGTTGAGACCGCTGCCGATCACGGGCGTGGCCAGCGGCAGCTTCATCAGTGGCGCCAGCAGGCTCACCAGCTGGCAGCGCTCGCCGAACATGTAGGAGGGGCGAAAGATCGTCCAGTAAAACTGCCCGTTGCGGACAATCTGCTCGCCCTGCCATTTCAAGCGGAAGTATTCGCAGTCGCTCTGTTCGGCGGCACCGAGGCAGCTCACCTGAACGAACCTCTGCACCCCCTTTTTCTGCGCCTCCTCCACCAGCACCTTAAGCCCCTCGACATGCACGTGGCGCCAGTCGGCGTCGGACCGGCGGCTCAGGCCGCCGGCGGCGTTGATGATTACCGTGCATCCTTCCACGGCCTGAGAGACGAGCCGGGCGTCGAGTATGCTGCCCACAACGGCGTCGATGTGCATCTGCTTCAGGCGGGACAATGAATCAGAGCGCCAGTCGCCGCCGCCCATGGCCAGCACCCGCACCGGCTGCTTGGCAGCATACAACGCCTCCAGCACATGGCCACCCAGGAACCCCGTCCCGCCGGTAACAAGAATCATTGCCGCTCCTGACCACCCGCACAGATCATAACCCGGCGCCGGCGGCGACAGCCGGTGGGGTCGGGACCGCGGTTGCCACCGCGGGCAATTCCCGATAAATTTGAAGTGAGCCTGCGGGCTCGGGAATCCTGAACTTGATAACAAGATGCAATCGGCGGCTTGAGGATAAGAAAAATTCCGGCTACCAGGGTATTGATCGTCGACGATGTCGCCTCACTGCGCCTGCAGCTGAAGCTTATCCTCGAGCGACAGTCCGAGTTTTCGGTCGTGGGCGAAGCGGAGAACGGCGAGGAGGCTCTGACGCTTTCCAGCCGGCTGCAGCCGGACGTCATTCTCATGGACGTGAGCATGCCGGTCATGGACGGCATCGAGGCGGCCAGGAGGATCCTGGAGAAGTTCCCGCAGGTGAAGGTCGTCATGCTCACCGCCAGCGACAGCGATCAGGACGTCTTTGCCGCGCTCACCGCCGGCGCCTGCGGCTACTGCCTGAAAGATGGCCAGCCGGAGAGGATCGTCTCGGCCATCCGTGGCGTGCGGGGCGGAGACCTGTGGCTGGATGCCGGGATCGCCGCCAAGATAATCGCCGTCTACGAGCCGGCGGCCAAGCCCGTCGCCGTGCCGCCGCCAAGCAACGGGCACTCGCAGAAGACCGACGATCTGGCCGAGCCTCTCTCCGAGCGGGAGCTCGAGGTGCTGCATCTGGTCGTGACCGGCTGCTCCAACCGGCAGATCGCCGAAAAACTGGTGGTCAGCGCCGAGACAGTGAAGACGCACATGCGCCACATCATGGAGAAGCTGTCGGCCACCGACCGCACGCACGCGGCGGTCAAGGCCGTGAGAAAGGGGCTCATCTAGAGGCGCTCAGGGCCACATCCCGAAGCCGTAACGCCCGATGCCGCCGAACCCGAAGCGCATCCCGGTACCGTATCCGGTACCATAGGGCATGGCCCCGTAAGGCGAGAAGCCGTTGTTGAACGTCCCGAAGCCGCCCATCATGCCCGAACCCAGGCCGGGGCTGACCATACGCTGCCCGACCACGGCGCCGGTAATCGGATCAATCAGATTGCCGGTTCTCGAATCTACCCAGAGCCCGGTTTGCGGATCGGTGGTCATGGTACCCGGTGCTGCCGGGTAGCCGCCGGTGAGAAAGCCGGAGATGGAGTTGATGATCTTGCCCAGCCCGCTGGTGGCGCGCGGCTGCCCCGGCTGCGGCATCGCTCCCAGATCATCGAGGTCGCCGAAATCCGGATCGCCCTTGCCAGCGCGCGGAGGGTGCTGGGCGATCGCGCGGGCCGGCTGCCCGCCCCCGGAAAGCGGGACCACGGAAATCAAGCGGTTGACCCTGTCCGGGAGAGGCTTGTCGGCCGAGGGCTTCTGCTGCGGGAAGACGGTTCCCTCCAGGCGGCTCAGCCTGGCCGGCAGGGATTCTCGCGGATAGGTGCGCCCGAAGATCTCCTGCTCGAGAGCGCTGACCTGCTGGTTGAGCCCCAGAGGCTGCGAGCGGGGCGGCGATTGCGACACCGTATATGGTGGCGCCTCGTCGTCATCCGCATCCGTGCCGCCAACCCCGCCGACCGGCGGCGGCGCGTTGCCCATGCCGTAAGTTCCGGTCCCCGCCCAGCGATCCGTGGCGCCGGCCGCCGCCTGCGGGACGCCGAAATCCTTGCGCAGGTCTCGCCCGCCCACGCTGCGCCCCTCCCCTCCGGCCCCTGCGTTCGGCTGGCTCATCGCCACGTCGTCATCATCGTCCGACCAGTCGCTCCCCGGCGGCGCCTGCTTGGCGATATCGATGCCGGTCCGCTGCTTGAGCCGGTCGACGCGCTCGCTGAGATCATCTACTCCGGAGGGGTGCCCGAAAACCTTCGTCTCCAGGCGGTCGAGGCGCTTGCCGATCGGCTCGGCGGCAAAGTCCCTTCCGTAAAGCCGGGACTCGATCGCGGTCACGGCCGGATACTTGCTGCCATCGGCGCCCGCGTCCTCGTCGGCGCCCGCCCCGCCCGCGCGTGCCATCGCATCGCCGCTGCCGCCGGCGCCCCCGGCCGGCTGGCGGGCAGGCTGGTCGCTGCCGGAAACCGGCACCGCCGAAAGAAGATTATGGATTCGCTCCTGGACAGCTCCGCCCTTGGCCTCGCCGAAGACCATCTTCTCCAGGCGATCCAGCCGCGCTTCGACGGCCTCTCTCGGGTAATCATGCTGGAAAAGCTTGGTCTCCAGCCTGGAGATGGTTTTGTCGTCGGCAGAGGCCGCCGCCGGCAACGCCCCGCCGGCGGACAGAAGCGCCGCCGCAAGGGCGAGCGACCACGACCAGGGGAGCCGAGACCTCATGCGGCAACCTGCCCGAGCAGCAAGGAAGAGCGCTCGATCGGGCAGACGGCGGAAGCTTAAAACGGGTAATCGCGGGGACATCTGAAGGGTTGGCAGGAGCACTGGCTAGGTTCATCTTACCACAGGCCTCATCTCGCAAAACCCTCGATTCCACTAGGGTTCGGCTGGTTCAGCCCCCGGAGCTCGCCCGGCAAATCCGCCGCCCGGGCAGGCTTTGCACCCGGGCGAGAGCATGGTCACGCCGGGCGGCCGGCATGACCGGCGCCTGAGCGCCGGTTAACGGCTCCGGGCAGGGCAGGCGGCCGCCAGCCGGTCGATCCGCGCGGGCAGCGAAGCGCCGCCCGCGCCGGACACCCTGCGGAAAACTGCCTGCTCGAGGCGATTGATCCGATATTCGAGCGGCTGCCCGTCGTAGCTTGCGCCGAAAGTCCTGACCTCGAGGGCGGTCAGCCGCTGGCGCAGGAGGGCGACCGGGGGCGCGGGAGAAGGCATGCCGTAAGCCGGCGGCCGGTTGCCTGGCACCGCTTGCGGTGGCACGGCGGCGAACGCGCTTCGGCGGCCGGAGATGATTGGCGGCGCCAGCGGCGGCATCCGCGCCACATACAGCTGCCCGCCGCCCGGCGGACTGCGATCGGCCGTCTCCGCGATGGCCGTTGGGCCGGCGCTCCTTCGACGACGGACAAACACGCCGCCGTCGCCGGACCCGGCGCCGCCGCCGGCCATGAAGGGCCTGAGCGCCGGGCCGCTCTGCCCGGTGCCGGGCGGCGACGGATCGGTCTGCCCTGCGCCGGACGCGCCAGCCGGGGAATTGGCGAGCGGGCCCGGCAGAGGCGGTCTCAACACCGGGGGGGGCGGATCACTGACCTGGCTGGCCGCGGCCCGCCTGCCCACGCCATCCTTATCGTCCCAGCCGGGCACGGCGGCGGTGAGCCTGGCTATTCGCCCGGGCGGCGAGCCGGACATTTTCTGTCCGAATACCATCTGCTCAAGCCGGTCCAGGCGGCTGCCCGCATCCTCGTAGGCGTAAGAGTGCATGAACAGCCTGTCTTCCAGCTTGTCCAGGCGAGGATCGGCCGCGCCGCCCGCGGGCTGCGCCCCGGCCGCCCGGGAGAGAACGAGGCTGGACAGGAGAGCGGCCGCCAGCGCGGGCAGCCGATTGAACAACATCCGGCAAGACCGAAAACGCGACTCGAGCCGCCCGCTCACATGAGGATCTCCACCGACCGGCAACGGTGCTGACGCCGGGCTCGGTCGGTTTGTTCCGGAACAGCCGTTGCTGGGCATGGATTAAGAGCACATTTAGAGAGCACGGACCCTTGAGCTTTATCTGATAGCCTTACTCTCGACGTTTACTCGAGGGAGCTATGCCCAGGAGCCGGCAGACCCGAAGCGCAGCCAGGACGCTCTTTATCGACGGCAACAGCCTGCGCCTGGACGACCTGGAGCCGGTGGCCGGCGGCGCCGTCCGTGTGGCGCTGTCCGGCGCCGCCGAAGCACAGCTTTCGGAAAGCCGGGCCATAGTGGAGAGCATCCTTTCCAGAAACGAGGCCGTTTACGCGATCACCACCGGTTTCGGCAAGTTCAAGGACGTGCGCATCTCGCCCGGGGACAGCCACAAGCTGCAGCGGAACCTGATTCTCAGCCACGCGGCCGGCGTCGGTCCCCCCTTCGATCGCGAGGTGGTTCGCCTTGCCCTGCTCCTGCGGGCCAACGCGCTGGCCAAGGGCTATTCCGGCATCAGGAAGGCGGTCGTGGACCTGCTCCTGCAGTGCCTGAACTGCGGCGTGCACCCGCTCATCCCCCAGCAGGGCTCGCTGGGCGCCAGCGGCGATCTGGCGCCGCTCGCCCACATGGCCCTGGTGCTCATCGGCGAGGGCGAGGCGGAGTATCAGGGGCGCGTCCTGCCCGGGGCTGAGGCGCTGACCCGGGCGGGGCTTTCGCCGATCACGCTGCAGGCCAAGGAGGGGCTGGCCCTCATCAACGGCACGCAGATCATGGCTGCCGTGGGCGCGCTGGTGATCCTGGAGGCGGAGCGCCTGGCCAAGCTGGCCGACATCGTCGGCGCCATGTCGCTGGAAGCGCAGCTGGGCTCACCCAAACCGTTTGCCGAGGAGGTGCACAGGATCCGGCCGCACCCCGGCCAGCAGGACTCGGCGGCAAATCTGCGCGCGCTGCTGGCCGACAGCGGCTTTGTGGAAAGTCACAAGGACTGCCCGCTGGTGCAGGACGCCTATTCCCTGCGCTGCATGCCTCAGGTGCACGGCGCCTCTCGCCAGGCCTTCCAGCACGCCCGGTCGGTGCTGGAGATCGAGCTCAACTCGGCCACCGACAACCCGCTCATCTTCGAGGGCGGGGCGGTATCGGCCGGCAACTTCCACGGGCAGCCGCTGGCCTTTGCCCTCGACTACGCGGCGATCGCGCTGTCCGAGCTGGCCAACATCTCCGAGCGGCGTATCGAGCGCCTGGTCAATCCCAGTCTTTCCAACGGTCTGCCCGCCTTCTTGACCGAACACGGCGGTCTCAACTCCGGTTTGATGCTCGCCCAGTACACGGCGGCGGCGCTGGTCTCCGAGAACAAGAGCCTGGCCTACCCGGCCAGCGTCGACTCCATCCCCACCTCAGCCAACCAGGAAGACCACGTCTCGATGGGTGCCATCTCCTGCCGCAAGGCGCGGATGATCCTCAACAATGTTCGCAAGGTGCTGGCCATCGAGCTGCTCTGTGCTGCGCAGGGGCTCGACTTTCGCCTGGGCAACGGCTATGCCCACCGCGAGCACCCCTCCTGCGCCGTCCACGGCGCCGAGCCCGGTTGCGGGGTAAAGGCCGCCTACCAGGTCGTGCGCAAGCACATCCCGCACCTGGAGGAGGACCGCGAGCTGCACAAGGACATAAAGGCCGCCGAGCAGCTCGTGTCGGCAGGCCTGGTGCTCACCGCCGTCGAGTCGGCCGTCGGCCCGCTGCGCTGATCACTGTCCCAACTTTTCAGGGGCAACGCCTGCCCTGCTTATGAGGTAAAATTGGGGAGATCAAGTCCGGACTGGGGCGATTAGCGCAGCTGGTAGCGCAGCACGATCACACCGTGAAGGTCGGGGGTTCAAATCCCTCATCGCCCAAGGCTTTCAAATTGTCCATACCGGACGCATGGGTAACAGAACGTTCCGGACACACCGGTCACACTTTTGCATTTCCAATTGGAGGCAAGAGTGGATGACGTGGAAGGAGAGTTCTGCTATGGACGAACGAATGCGTTTTGTCATCCGCCTGCGGCTCGGAGACAGCCTGGTCACGACCAAGCACGGGGCAACCGGCCAGCCCTGGTGCACCGCCTGCGGTGTCGGGCGGGCGCGAGGCCGGGCTGCCCGTTTTGGTGCCTGATCCTCCTTCAAGCCGGACCGTCCGGGCCCGGCAACTTGCAGGTTTAATGTGGATCGCCTGCGTGAAAAAGGGCACAATGGAAGTAAAGCGGAGATCTCCGAGGTAACAGAAGAGAAACGCTCCGAGAGACGCCAGAAGGAGCACTCGGGCAATGTTCACCACCCAAGCGACCCCGAGCTCCCAGAGCCGCCGCGGGCAAGTCAGCCGGGCCGGCTGGCACGCTGGCCGCACGGCTGCCGCCCTCCTCGCCGCCTGCCTGGTCTTTGCCGGCTCCGGCGGGGGAGCACGGGCGGCGGTCAGCGGCGCGCCCGCCATGTCGTCCCTGGAGAGCCTCGAGGATCAGTTTTTCCACCACGACTACGCCGGGCAGCCGCTCGAGTCCCGGCTGGCGCGGCTGGAGCAGCTGGTGTTCGGGGAGCTAAGAACGGGAACCCCGCAGCAGCGCCTGCAGAACCTCCGGTCGGCGGTCGTGCAGGAGCCGGCAGGCAAAGAGTCGAATGCCACGGCCGGCAGCCGCCCACCGCAGCCCGCCGCCCCGACGGCTGCGGTGGCTGACTCCAGCGACTACCCGACCGTCTCCACCCTGGAGAAGCTCCTTCTCGGCAGAAGCTACTCCGAAGATCCAATCCGGCAGCGGCTCGCGCGCCTGGAGACCAGGGCTTTCGGGAAGCCTTCCAGCCTGGCCGACCTCAGCAGGCGCGTGGACCGCCTGAAGACATTTGCGGGAATGCAGGCTGACTGGGCCGACGAAGACTACCTGGCGGCCCCGGCCCCTGAGGCTGCCCAGCCCGGCAGGACCTCTGCCGATACCGGCCTTTTCCAGGAGGTGGCCGACCTGGAGGAGGAGGTCTCGGGCAGGAGCCACCCGCACCAGTCGCTCATCGATCGGGTGAGCAACCTGGAGGCGGCGGTGTTTCCGCGGCAAAAGCTTGATGCCAGCCTCTCGCTTGCCGATCGTGTGCACAAGCTGTGGACGGCCGTCGAAGGTCCCATTCCGCCGGCGACGAGGGCCAGCAGCACCGCTTATACATCGCTGCCGCCGCTTGGGACAGCACCGGCCGGCAACGCCCCCTCGTCGGCCGCCGTCGCCGGCGCCCCCAGATCCAGGAGCAAGCACCCGTGGCTGCATGGTCTGGGTAAGTTCGCCGAGGTGGTCGGGCAGCTGGCCATCGACATGCTCGCTGGCGCAGGTTATTACGGCGGCTATTACGGCGGCTACTACGGCGGCTACTACGGCGGTTATCCTTACGCCCCTGGACCTTACCCCGTCGCCGGTTATGGTCTGGGCAGCGCAGGCGGCCTCGGGTTCGGCGCCTACCCTTACGGCGGCACCAGCCTGATGACCGGCCCCGGCTATATGTTCGGCCCGGCCGGCATGGGCTTCGGCGGCCCGCGCTTCGGCGTCGGCGCTGGCGGGCTGTACTTCTGAGCCCCACAGGCCCGGGCACCGGTCTATCATTCACCACAGTCCGGCGGCGCTTGAACACCTTGAGCAGCCTCTCATTATCGTCCGAAAAAAGCTCCCGGGCGGGAGGTTGTGGCCGCCATGGTGCCCGAACCTGCCAGCCCAGCCCTCCGAGATCGTCACGTCCCGCCTTGCTGGACGGCCTCGGCAGGCAAAGCTTTGACCGGCACGGGCTTGCCACCGTCCATGAGCCCCCCGGAGTCGTGCCGATTGGCATATTGCCCGGCGCCTCTGTCCAGCATCACGGTAACGTCACTGCCCTCGTGCAGATAGTAGAGCGATGCCTTTAGCGCATCGAGGATGTCTGGCGGCGCCAGGTATGTCGTCTTGCGGATCCTGATGGTCTCCCGCGCCCCCTGCCTTTCCTTGACAGGGCGGGTTGCTCAGCGGCAAGACCGCCGCCATCGGCCGGGCAGCGGGCAGGAGGGGGCAGAACGTGCACGGTCGGCTCGCCGGCGCCGGTCTCAATCGGTGTCGGGCGGCCATGCTGAAGAAAAGGTCTGAGCCGGCCAAGCGCCGGCGCGGTCAGCTTGCGCTCGGGCGCGAGTCCCCGTCGAGCGCGACCGGCCTGGCTCCGGGCATGACCTTGACCCTGTCCGGCCGATTACCGGGCGGTCGCTTTGCCGCTCTTTCCGAGGCCAGAAAGTTTCTCATCAACAGGTCAAGATCGCCTTGGCCGGGGCCCCGGGAGAGCGCGCGCTCCGCTTGACAACACAGGAGGCTGTGCAGTCCGGCCACCATTACTTGCCCTTCCTCTTCTTCTGGCCGCCCCGCCATTTGCCCTTCGGGGTAAGGTCAATCAGGATCGACTCCAGCGTGTCGATCATGAGGTTTATCTGCGACTCGGTGATGATGAGCGGCGGCTCGATGCGGATGGTCCTGTTGGCGTTCATGGTCGCCGCCACCAGCACCCCGCGGTGGAACAGCTCGACCTGCACCGCCTCCCGCAGCTCCCTGGAGGTGAACTCCAGCCCGATCAGCAGTCCGCGCCCGCGCACGTCGGCTATGTACTTGCCGTACTCCTCCTTGAGCTCGTTCAGCCGGCGCATGAAGTAGTTGCCCATGACCGCGGAGCGCGCCGGCAGGTGCTCCTCCATGAGCACCTCCAGGCAGGCGGAAGCTGCCGTGCAGGCCAGCGGGTTGCCACCAAATGTGGAGTTATGGATGGTCGGATTCGGCTCCAGCACCTTCCAGATCTTGGAGGTGGACATAAAGCAGCCGATCGGAATGACGCCGCCGCTCAAAGCCTTGGCCAGGCAGAGGATATCCGGCACCACGCCCTCGTGCTCGCAGGCGAACATCCTTCCGGTGCGCCCCATGCCCGTCTGCACCTCATCGAGGATCAGCAGCACGCCCTTCTTCCTGGTGATCTCGCGGACCTTGCGCAGGTAGCCGGGCGGCGGCACGTGGATGCCGCCCTCGCCCTGGATCGGCTCCAGGATAACGGCGGCCGTGTGCTTGCCGATCGCCTTCTCAATCGCCTCCGCGTCGCCGAACGGCACGTGGACGAAACCGTTGAGCAGCGGCTCGAACGGCTTGCGGAAGACATCGCGCCCTGTGGCCGAAAGCGCGCCCATGGAGACGCCGTGATAGGCGTTGCGCGTGGAGATGATTTCGGTCTTGCCCGTATACAGGCGGGCCAGCTTGATCGCCCCTTCCACCGCCTCGGTGCCGCTGTTGCAGAAAAAGGCGTATTTGAGATCGCCGGGGGCGATGGCCGCCAGCTGCCTGGCCAGGTGGGCCGCCCAGGGGTTGAGCAGATCCTGGCTGTGCAGGCAGACCTGATCCAGCTGCGCCTTGACCGCCGCTATCACCTTCGGGTGGCGGTGGCCGACGTTGAAGATGCCGTAGCCGCCAAGGCAGTCCAGGTAGCGCTTGCCGTGGTTGTCGTAAGTGTAGACGCCGCCGTCACGGAACTCGACAGCCCCTTCCGCCCCGCACAGCTTGTTGCGATAGGCATGATTGAGGTGGTCGATCGAGTTGTCCAGCGCCTGCTCGGCGATCTCCTCGTAATGGGAAGGACCGCGATCGACGACCGGGAAATGTTTCCGAACCGTATCTTTCTTGTAAAGAGCCATAAATTAAACCCGACTTTCGCTGTTGTTGCCCGGCAAACAATGCCCGCTGCCCGGGCAGCCTGCCCGCGCAACGCCACCCCGCCTGCCGGAGCGCATTTCAATGATGGGGACAACTGCTGGACCGTCCCTGTGGTCCGTCCTTGTTCCCGCTACAGAAAGCTGTTAACAGTCGATGTCGTCAGCATAAGATGCTTGCACCCCCAGGGGGTTGTCGTGAAACGGATACACCGCCCGCCGGGCACCACGCACAGTGGCGCTGCCTCGACACGGTACCCGATTCATCTACCCTAAATGTACACTGCTGGCTGCTTTCAGGGCAATGTGCAACCTGTCCAAAAAAAACACGGATAATTTAGCCAACCTGTCCAAGGCCGGTCGGCTGCCTCCAGTCGGCCCCCGCCCGCGGATTTCAGCCAGGCCGGCTATATCCTGGCGCGTGACAACCAGAACGGATTGTTTGAGCCGTTTTTAAACCCGCGCTCATCTCGGGCGCCACTTTGCGTCGCCACAATCATCAGGCATAATGAATTGGGCTGGCTGACAGCGCAGTCAGGCGACGCCACCACCCACCCGCGATAGACTGGAGTTATCAAGTGAGGCGATTTTTCCTTGTCGGGGCGTTAACCTGCGCCCTCGCGCCGGCAGCACATGCCCTGGAGCCCGGGGGCATGTCCAAGCCCCTGCTGGAGCGTTATTACCAGGGGGTGGCCTATTTCAAGGCCGGCGACCTGGAAAAGGCGCTGGCGGCCCTCAAGGCGGTGGCCCTCAGCGTTCCGGCCGACCCGCTGGTGCACGTGACGCTGGGCGCGGCGCTGCAGCAGCACGGCGACCTCGCCGACGCGGCCGCCGAATACCAGAGGGCGGTCGAGCTGTGCCCGTACGATGCCTTCGCCCGGGAATCGCTGGGTCTCATCCTGCAGTCGCAGGGTCACCTGGACGAGGCGATCGAGCAGTACAGGCAGGCGGTTCAGGAGCGGCCCGACACCCCGCTCATGCGCCTCAACCTGGGCATGGCCTTGCGGGCCAAGGGCGATCGCGAGGGCGCCATAAGCGAGCTCAAACAGGTGGTGCAGGCCTACCCGGCCCACCTGCGGGCCCGGGCCCAGCTTGCCGCCGCCTATCAGGACAAGGGTGAGAATCGCCTGGCAGCCGAGGAGTACAGGCGCATCCTGGCTGCCGACCCTGGCAATTTCTCCATCCACTTCAACTACGCAACCGCCCTGCTCAACCTCAAGGACTACGACGGGGCCGCCGCCGAGTTCGAGCGGGCCATAGCCATCGACGGCTCGGCGCCGGAGACGCACGCCTCCCTGGCCACCGCCTACGCGATGAAGGGCAATTATGAGGGCGCGGCCAGGGAGCTGAAGACGGCGCTGGCGATCAAGCCCGACAAGGCGGACTGGCACGCCGCCCTCGGCGACGCGCTGTCCAAGCTGAAGGACTACCCGGCTGCTGTAGAGGAATATCGCCAGGCCCAGCGCCTCAATCCCAGCGACACCGAAACCGCCTACAGCCTGGGCTATCTTCTCGAGCTGACCGACGACCTGTCCGGCGCCGCCGGCGCCTATGAGCACGTGCTCTCGCTCAATCCTGGCTACACAAACGCGCACTACAACCTGGGCATCGTCAAACAAAAGCAGGGCGACCTCCAGTCGGCGGCTAAAGAGTTCCGCTTAGTGCTGGCGAACAACCCCAACGACGGGCAGGCGCTCATCAACCTTGGCCGCACGCTTATCCTTGAGGGCGATCTGGAGCAGGCCGTTACCTGCTACCGCCAGGGGCTCTCGCTGGAGCCGAGTGACGCCAATGCTTACATCGAGCTCGGGCAGGCGCTGGCCAAGCTCAAGGACCGGCCCGGCGCCCGCTCGGCTATCGAGACGGCGCTTTCGCTGGCGCCGGCGGACCGCAACGGGCTCATCGCCCTGGCCGGTCTCGATGAGGACGACGGGCAGCCGGGGGCTGCCGAGACCATCTACCGGCGCCTTCTCGAGCGCAAGCCCGGCGACCTCAAGGTTTTGCAGCTGCTGGCCGACAACCTCGATTCCCAGGGCAAGAACGACGACGCCATAGCCGTCTACCAGCAGATCGTGCAGATCAATCCCAAGTCGGCAGAGGCTTTCAACAACCTGGGCCTGGCGCTGCAAAGGCATCAAGACCTGTCCGGCGCCACCGCTCAATATCGCCACGCTCTGGATATAAACCCGCAATTTGCCGAGGCGCACATCAACCTGGGCAATGTTTATCTGGTCCAGCGCAGCTACGCCGAGGCCGCCGAAGAATACAAGCAGGCGCTGTCCCTGAAGCCTACAAGCGTTCAGGCCAATTATAATCTCGGGCTGGCCTACGCAGGGCTCGCCGACCCGGACAAGGCGCTGGCGCAGTATCGCCAGGCCCTCAGCCTCGACCCCAAATTCGCCAACGCCTACTACGCGCTCGGGGTGCTCTATCTCTCCCAGAACAACTCGGCCGAGGCGGTGCCTGCCCTGGAAAGTTACCTGAGCCTGGAGCCGAGCGGCACCTACAGCGAGACCGCCCGCTCGAGCCTGGAGAAGGTAAGGCGGCTATCCGGGCAATCGCCGGCGGCCGCGGGCGGTGCGGCGGCCGAATCCGGGACCGGGCAGCCCGCCGGCGGCGTATCGCCGGCCGGCGATACGGCCGGCACGGCGCTGTCGAATTCGCAGGCGGGACAGACGCACTAGAAGAGCAGGCGCCTGGCGCGCAAGATGATCCAGACACAGGAAGAGATAGTCCAGTTTCTCAAAGAACGCTCCATTCTACGGGTGCTGGAAGAGCGCATAATCGGCGGGCTGCTGCCGCTGTTTGAGGAGATCACCTGCGGACCGGGGCACGTGGTGTTCAAACAGGGCGACGAGGCCGACGCGATTTACATCATCGTCGAGGGCTCCGTGGAGGTAATCGACGACAGGCAGCCGCCGCGCGTTCTCGCCTATCTGACCAGCGGCGACTGCTTCGGGGAGATGGCTCTCTTGCAGGACACGCAACGCACAGCCACCGTGCGCGTTCCCGAGGAGGCCGTATTGCTCAAGCTCCCCCGCAAGGCCTTCGAGGAGCTGCAGGCGTACTTCCCCGAGATCACGCGCGAGGTGACCGAGGTAATCAATCGCCGGCTTTCGGGCAAGCTTCCGCTGAGCACGCCCGGACTGCAGGGCAATCTTGCCTTCTTCGACCTGCCCACCGTCATTCAAACCGTGAGCGGCTCCCGGCAGACAGGGGTGCTCAAGCTTACCGGGCGCGCCAGCAAGCCGGTGGCCGAGATCGCCGTCAAGCAGGGCAAGATTGTCCACGCCAGCTTCCTGCACCTGACCGGGGAGTTCGCCATATACGAGCTGCTGGCCAGGAACGAGTCGCTGGATTTCGTTTTCGACCAGCGCCGCGAGCTCGATCCATCAATCCCGACCGACAGGTCCATCGCCGACAAGGAGCCGTACAAGCTGCTTATGGAGGGGGCTCGCCGCGCCGATGAGCTGCCGAAAATAATGCGGGAGCTGGGGTGGCCGGGCGGCGTTCCCGCACCAGTGTCCAGGCAGCCTGACTGGACCAAGATAAGGAGCGAGGACCTGGCGGTCGCCCGCAAGATCTGGCTTCTCGTGGAGGTCGGGCTCAGCGTCAAGCAGATCGCCGACAAGCTTCCCTACGATCGCTACACGCTTCTCTTCACGCTCAAGCTCATGAAAGAGCGTGGCATTCTGCGCGGCAAGTATGCCGTCTCCGAGGAGATTGAGGCACCATCTTCGGTGGCACCACTGGTCGAAGCGCTCAACATGGTCAGCGCCAATCTCGCCCCCATCCTGGGCAAGGATCAGACCAGGAACGCGCTGGTCAAGTCTCTTGTCGAGGCCTCTCAGAGTTACCCGATCCTTGCCAGCCTGAAGGTGCACCCCGACAACGCGACGCTGGACGTGCGCTCGGCTGGCCCGGAGCTGTCGCAATCCAAGCAGGCCAAAGAGGCGATCAGGCGACTGGCGCAGACCTTCCTCCGCCTGAGCTCCGAGCTCGAGCCGGAAGGCTGATTTCGGCTATGAATTTGTCAAGCAAGCCGGCTTGCCTTCTACCGCAGATCATGTGAGCCGGCCTAACCAGAGCCGATCAGGTCCGCCTCCAGCGAGTCGAGGGCGACCTCCACCTTGCTGCGCAGCTGCGGATAGCGCGTAAGCTCCGGATCGGCATTTACGAGATCGATGGCCGCCTTGCGGGCCTGCTCGAGGATCTCCGCGTCCTTCACCAGATCGGCGAGGAAGAGATCGGGCAAGCCGCTCTGGCGGGTTCCGAGAAATTCGCCCGGGCCTCTGAGCTCCAGATCCTTTTCCGCCACCACGAAGCCGTCGTTCGTCCGCGTGAGGATCTCCAGCCTCTGGCGGGTGGTCTCGGCCCGCAGCTCGGCTACCAGGAAGCAGTAGGACTGCTCGCCGCCGCGCCCGACCCGGCCACGAAGCTGGTGTAGCTGAGCCAGCCCGAAGCGATCCGCGTTCTCGATGATCATTATGGTGGCATTCGGAACATCGACCCCCACCTCGATCACGGTGGTAGATACCAGCACGTCGAGATCGCCGGTGCGAAATCGCTCCATCACCTCCTCTTTCTCCTGCGGCTTCAACTTGCCGTGCATGAGCCCGAGCCTGAGCTCCTTCAGGTCGCCCGTGCGCAGCTTCTCGTACTCGGCGGTGGCGGCGGCGGCGGAAAGCGTCTCCGACTCCTCGATGAGCGGAAAGACGACGTAAGCCTGGCGGCCCTTCCTGGCCTCCTCGCGAACGAACTTCCACAACTCCTTTCTCTTCGACGGGAAGAGGAGCCGGGTGTCGATCGGCTTGCGCCCGGGCGGCATCTCGTCTATCTCCGAGACATCGAGATCCCCGTGCATGGTCAGGGCGAGCGTTCTCGGGATGGGCGTGGCCGTCATGGTCAGGAGCTCGGGATTCTGCCCCTTGGCCTTGAGCGCGGCCCGTTGTTTGACGCCAAAGCGGTGCTGCTCGTCGATGATGATCAAGCCCAGGTTGCGGAACTCCACGCCGTCCTGAATGAGCGCGTGCGTCCCCACCGCCACGTGCACCTGACCGGAGAGAAGATCCTGCTGGATCTGACGCCGCTCGCGCTGCCCCTGCTTGCCGGTGACCAGCGCCGACCGCAGCCCCAGCGGCGTCAGCCAGCGCTGGAGCTGCCGGTAATGCTGCTCGGCGAGGATCTCGGTCGGGGCCATCATCGCGCCCTGGAAGCCGTTCTCGATCGCCACCAGAAACGCCATCACCGCCACCACCGTCTTGCCGGAGCCGACATCGCCCTGCACCAGGCGGTGCATCGCCCTGGGCGAGGCCAGGTCGCGGGCGATCTCCCGGAACACCCGCTCCTGGGCCGAGGTGAGCTTGAAGGGGAGCTGCTCCTTAAAGCGCTCTACAAGCCGGGCGCCCCCTTCGGAAAGAGAGAGCGCCGATTCAACGGCGTCCATCCGCCGGCGCCGCCAGGCGAGCTGCAGCTGGATGGCGAAGAGCTCATCGAAGACCAGCCGCCGCCTGGATTGATCGCGGATCTCCAGATCCTCGGGGAAGTGAATGCCCCTTATCGCCGAGGCGAGATCCAGCAAGCCGTGCCGGTCGCGAATGTCCTCCGGCAGCCTGTCCTCGAGGCGTTCGCCGAAGGTCTCCAGCGCGTTGTGGATGATGCTGCGCAGGTGCCGCAGGGAAAGCCCTTCCGTGAGCGGATAGACGGGCACCAGCCGCCCGGTGTGTATAGTCTCCAGCTCCTCGCTGCCATCGGTGAGCTGGCCGATGAGCTCGATCTCCGCGTTTTTCAATCTCAGGCGGCCGGAGACGCGATCGGCCTCGACGACGCCGGAGGCGAGCACCTGGGCACCCTTGGGGTATTGATCCTTGTACCGGTCGAGCAGGTACTTGTTTGACCTGCCGCCGATAAAGCGCGTCACCGTGAGGCCGGCCGAGCCGTCGTGTATGACAATCGAGAGCACCGAGACGTTGCCCCTGCGTGACTGAAAGGCGGCCACGGAGCGGATCGTGCCGAAGACGGTCACCTCCTGTCCCGGTTTCAGATCGCGTATGCGCAGGCGGTTTTGAAAGTCCAGGTGACGCCGCGGAAAATGACGCAGGAGGTCGTCGACCGTGAAGATGTCCAGGCCGGCCAGGATGTCGGCCATCTTCGGACCGACGCCGCGCACGTACTGCACCTCAACCTCATGCAGCGGCTGCGTGAGGCGCGTGTCGGCTCGCCTGGCGAAGGCGGGCGGTTTCGCGCTCACATCCTGCGCACCCGCCCCCGGGGGCGCGGGTGTCCCGCCCGACTCGGCGCCGGAGCCAACATTCGACAGGGCGGGCGAGGCATGCCCCGGCCCGGGAGCGGTGGATGGTTGCATTGCCGCCGGGGCCACCTGCTGGTTGCCACGCGCGGCCAGCTGCTCGATGAGCTCCTCGGCGCGGTTGACGATCGATATGCGCGTGGCCACATCGAGATTCGGGTACTGCCGGAAAAGCCCGCGGATTGTCGCCCAGCGGGAATCGATTGGATAGCGCTTGCAGAGGCGATCGGCCGCCTGGCGCATGAACTGCGAGAAGGTCGAGCGCCGGCCTTGAAAGTCGGTGAAGCGCGCGCGCCGCTCTACCTGGATGGCGCGTCTGAGCGCGGACACCTCAGCGGCGGGCTCCTGCGGCTGGCGATTCGTACAAGCGGTCACCGGCTACCCCCGATGTATATACGCGACGCGGCCTGGCGCCAGTTATAAGATGCAATGGATGCCGTGGAATTGCAAATGAGCCATGGCTTACTGCAAGCGGTTGAGAATCAGCTTGCTTATCGCCTTGAGCGTGGCGAAGACCCCCAGCCCTTCTGAGGCCACCGCCTCGAAGCTGGGCACCCCGCGGATATTGAGCTCCTTTTCCATCCGCTCGATCGGCATCGCCGAGGCCAGGTCGCGCTTGTTGTATTGCAGCACCCAGGGGATGTTGTCGAGCGTCAGGCTGTATTCGGCCAGGTTCTCGATCATGTTTTGCAGCGACTCGACGTTCTCCTTGGAGCGCATCGCATCCGAGTCAGCAACGAAGATGATGCCGTCCACGCCGTTCAAGATCAGCTTGCGGCTGGCGTTGTACTCGACCTGTCCGGGAACAGTGTAAAGCGAGAAGCGGGTCTTGAATCCCTGAACCGACCCCAGATCGAGCGGCAGGAAGTCGAAAAACAGCGTTCGCTCCGTCTCGGTGGCCAGGCTGATCAGCTCCCCGCGGGTGGTCGGAGCAAGCTGGCTGTGAATGTATTTGAGATTGGTAGTTTTGCCACCAAGCCCGGTGCCGTAGTAAACAATTTTGCAGTTGATCTCTCGAGCCGCGTAGTTTACTAGTGCCATCCTTGCGCCCCTGCCCCACCGGCGCTAACCCCGACCATTCTGTCTTGCCCGCACCTGGCAGCCTTTCTCAAGCGTATGCAGTCCTGTCGATTGAGCATGAAGGATCGAGACCCCGCCGGGATTATCTCATCGCCACTCACCCCTTGATAACACCCTTCGAGCCCGGTCTCAAGAAGCCAGCAGTGAGCTTAAAAACAGACTACCATGATATTAATCATTGCTGCTAACTGACAAGTCTAATTGTTGCCCGCGCTCCTTGCATCATGACAATATTAGTATTTCCGGAACAGGCGCCGCATCGTGCTACAATTGCTGCTTTGCGGTCGGGACGGGCTTCGCCTCCCGGTCTCGGGGCCTGGAACCAGCAGCAGGGCAGTGTTCTGGCGGTTGGCAGGCGGTCCGGGAATCGCGGCGGCTCGAGGTAGCCGGTCGTCTACAGGAGCATTGGGAAGGAATAAAGCCATGGCCAGACGTTGTGATGTTTGCGGGAAGGGCCCGATGACCGGTTATAACTACACATTCCTTCGTTCGCACTGGAACCCGCACACCAAGCGGCGCTGGCTGCCCAACCTGCAGCCGGTCAAGGCCCGCATCGGCAGCGCCGTCAAGCGCCTGAAAGTGTGCACCAGCTGCATCAAAGCCGGCAAGGTAGCCAGAGCCGTATAGCCTAGCCCTGGGCCAGGTCGAGCAGCCGCTCGCGGCCCACGTGATAGATGGCATTGCAGAAGTGGCAGCGGCCCTCGGCTTGCCCTTCCTCCTCGGCCATGGAGAGCAGATCCTTCTTGTCGAGCACCTTCAGGGCCTCGACGAATCGCTCGCTCGAGCACTTGCAGTAGAACGTGAGCGGCTGCACATCGGTCAGCGCGTGCACCGCAAAGCCGTTCAGGATCCGCTTGAGCATGGCCTCCAGGCTCATGCCGCGGCGCATGAGAAAGGTGAACGACCCGAACGTGGAGACGTTGTTCTCGATCTGGCAGATCGTCTCCTCCGAGTGGTCCGGCAGCAGCTGCACAATGAGCCCGCCGGCGGCCTCGACGCCCCGCGGTCCCAGATGGGTTCCCACAATGACGATCGAGCCGGTCTGCGCGGAGGCGACCAGATAGCGGTTGATGTCCTCGCCGACCTCGCCGGAGGCAAGCTCCACGGTGGATGTGTAAGGGATGCCGTAGCCCACGTCGTGCGTCACCTGCAGATAGCCGGTGTGCCCGATGGCGCCTGCAACATCAAAATTTCCCAGGGAGTTAAGCGGCAACTCGACCTGGGGATTCTCAACGTAGCCTCTGACTGTTCCTTTGGGCGACGCATCCACCCACACTCTGCCCAGCGGACCGTTACCCTGGAATTTCAGGATCACCTGTCCCTGTTTGGCGACCATGGCGGCCAGCAAGGCCCCGCCGGTGAGCGCTCTGCCCAGCGCCGCCGTGGCCGTGTAGGAAAGATTATGCCGCTCCCGCGCCTCTTCAACCAGGTTTGTCGTTGTCGCTATGACCGCACGGATGGTGCCATCGGATGAAATCGCCCTTAAGACACCGTCAGCCATCAACACCACCCCTGAAAGAGCCTAGTTACCTTATTCTAGCAGTTTCTTAGATTTTGAAAATGAGGAATCCGGCGCCACCGCCGAGACCACGCGCAACAGACCGTTGACGTCCGCATGCGTGGAGATGCGCTGCCAGCCTTTGTCGCGAAAGATAGACCTCACCTGCTCGGCCTGCCCGTCGCCCACTTCCAGCACCACAAAGCCGCCGCCCTTCAGGTGCCCGGGAGCAATCGTGCTGAGCTTCCGATAAAAGCCGAGCCCATCATCATCCTCCCCGAAAAGCGCCTCCGGGGGCTCGTGCTCGCCAACCTCCCTGTCCAGGGAGCCGGCCTGGGATCTGGGGATATAGGGCGGGTTGGAGACAATCGCGTCCAGATTATCGGGCAGACAGGAAATCCAGGGCCCGTGAACCAGGGTCATGCGCTCGAAGACCTTGTGGGCGAGCGCGTTCTGCCTGGTAGCGGCCACCGCCGCCGGCGATATGTCGATAGCCGTCAGCCGAGCATCCGCCAGGCGCTTGAGCAGGGCGATCGTGATCGCGCCCGAGCCGCAGCCGATCTCGGCCAGGTGCGGCGCCGGCAGGCCGGCGGTGAGCTCAAGGGCGACCTCCACCAGGCTCTCGGTGTCGGTGCGGGGGATGAAGACGCCCGGACAGACGGCCAGCTTCAGCCCCATGAAGTCGGCGCTGCCCAGGCAGTACTGCAGCGGCACGCGCTGCGCCCGGCGGCGCAGGATGCTGCGGATCACCCGCCACTGCTCGTCGTCGATCGGATCGTTGGCCTTTAGGACTTGCTGGGCCGGCGTCAGCCCCGTCACGTGCTCGAAGATGAGCTCGGCCTCGCGCTGGCTCTCCAGGCTCTCTATTCCGGCAGCCCGGAGAGCGCCGGCCAGCTCCTTTTTTAACTGTGCCAGGCTGGACAACGGATCTCCCGTCAGGCGGCGCCCGCCGTCTCGGACAGAAGCTTCTGCTGGTTGTCCAGGATGTTGGCCTCGATGAGCTTGTCCAGGTCGCCTTCCAGGACCTGCTCGAGGCTGAAGTTCATGTTGAGCCGGTGATCGGTGACGCGGTTGTCCTTGTAGTTGTAGGTGCGGATCTTCTCCGAGCGATCGCCGGTGCCTACCTGGGAGCGGCGCTGATCGGTTATCGCCTGCAACTGAGCCTCGAGCTCCATCTTGTAGAGCTTTGCCCGCAGGATCTGCTTTGCCCGCTCCTTGTTCTGCAGCTGGCTGCGCTCCTCGGAACAGGCGACCACAAGCCCGCTCGGTTTGTGCACGATGCGCACCGCCGTCTCCACCTTGTTGACGTTCTGTCCGCCGGCGCCGCCGGAGCGCATGGTGGTTATCTCCAGATCGTTGTCGTTCAGCTGGACGTCGATATCGTCGACCTCCGGCATCACGGCCACGGTCGCCGTCGATGTGTGGACGCGGCCGGACGCTTCCGTCACCGGCACGCGCTGCACCCGGTGCACGCCCGACTCGTACTTGAGCCGGCTGTAGACGTTGTCGCCGTGTATGTTAGCAATCACCTCTTTGTAGCCGCCAATTTCACCGTCGCTGTGGCTGGCAATCTCCACCTTCCAGCCCTGCTTGTCCGCATATTTCAGATAGAGGCGAAGCAGGTCCCCGGCGAACAAAGATGCCTCGTCGCCGCCGGTGCCGGCCCGGATCTCGAGGATAATGTCCTTATCGTCCATGGGGTCCCGCGGCAGAAGGAGAACACGCAACCTGTCGGCTAGATTCTCTTCGCGGGCCCGCAGCTCGGACACCTCCGTCTCGGCCATGTCGCGCAGATCCCGGTCGGTCTCCGTGCGCAGGATCTCTTGAGCGCCGCTCAGCTGCCGCTGCACCTCCTGCCACTTGTGATATGTCTCCACGGTCGTCTCCAGCCCGCGGCGCGCCTTGGCCAGCTGCTTGAACTGGCCGGGGTCGGCAAGGACGGCCGGATCCGCAAGCCTCTGCTCGAGCTCGTTGTAGGTTTTTTCTATCTCGTTCAGCTTTTCGATGAAGTGGTCCATATCTTTGCCGGGCCGCGTCCGCCGTCGTTGACAACCAGGCCTACATTATCACAGAAGCGCTCTTCAGCCGCCTGTTATAGGAAATGATTAGCTTGTGCCGCCGGGCCAATCCGGGCCGGCTAATAAAAGTGGCGGAGAGGGAGGGATTCGAACCCTCGCTGCGCTTGTGACGCAGACAGTCTTTCCAGGACTGCACGATAGACCACTCTGACACCTCTCCACATATATATGCGACGCCGACTGAGACTCGATTGCTTCTCAAGCCGTCCGAAGCGGCGTCGCCTGCCTCCGCTTTAGACGCTTCGGCTGCGGATTGCTCCTCGCAATCCTTTGCTTTCGCTAGGCTC
>Ga0209061_1000307_pt1 | contig 142014 bp, 153 predicted proteins | sample Coa_R1_10_FD_187157 | JGI IMG/M metagenome (GOLD analysis project Ga0209061, IMG submission 187157) | Surface soil microbial communities from Centralia Pennsylvania, which are recovering from an underground coalmine fire - Coalmine... | ecosystem: Environmental > Terrestrial > Soil >... | reverse complement strand
ATCGCGGAGAAGAAGTTCCGGCGGCTCAACGCGCCGGAACTCTTGGAGGACGTTTACGCGGGGAAGAAGTTCGTCGATGGCATCGTCGTGAACAAGGTCAACCGGAGGCTCGCCGCCTGACCTCGTTTACACACCTATTGACCTGACCTCCGGAAGGTCCCGCGCTGCTTCAGATGGGGGGGGTACCCACTCTCTGGCATGGTCAGCTGTTCCATGGAGGTAGCGCAATTCGGACTCGCAAGAAGACCCTGAGAAGCCTCATCACTCCTCATTGGCGGGAGAAGGACCTCGGTACGGTGCACGGCCGTGTCGGGCTGGGACGCTATTACCTCGTGCGTCCGCCGCAGCAGCTCAATTAGGTGGACCCAGTCAACACTGTTCGCGTCGACTCGCTCTATCGGCATCGCTTCGACGACCGCGATCGAGCGGCCAAGGACGCTGTCTGGAAGGTCCTGTGTGAGGCCTTTTTCTCCAAGTATGTGAGGGCATCGGACACGGTTCTCGACGTCGGCGCCGGATACTGCGAGTTCATCAATCACGTCTCTGCGGCACGTCGGATAGCTGTCGACGCGAATCCGGAACTCGCTCGCTTTGCCCGACTCGGCGTCGAGGCGAGGTGCACGAGCGCGGAGCGTCTCGACTTCCTCTCCGATGCCTCTGTCGACGTAGCCTTCACCTCGAACTTTCTCGAACATTTGCCGGACAAGGGCGCGTTGTTGGCGCTGGTTCGCGAAATCGCTCGTGTCCTCAAGCCTGGTGGGCACCTGCTGATCATGGGCCCAAACGTGAAGTACGTTCCAGGCTCTTATTGGGACTACTTCGACCATCACATCGCCCTCACCGAGAAGAGTGTCGGTGAGCTTCTGCACTTGTGCGGTTTCAGCGTCACCGAGACCGTGCCACGGTTCATGCCTTACACGGTAAAGAGCCGGCTGCCGAAGTGGCCGTGGCTCGTGAGGCTGTACCTGCGTGTTGGAAAACCGGCGTTCATGCTGTTCGGCAAGCAGTTTTTCGTCGTCGGGCAAAAGACCTGACTATGGGACGAAGGCGCCCAGCTGCCGTCACCCACATGAGCACGCCGCACAAGCCGGCTCGCACGTACTCGTTGGTGTGTCAATTAACCGCTAATGGTTCTTATGCCCTCCAAGTCGCCACTACCCGCCGACCCACCCGGAGGAAGGCGTCGGTCGCCGCGGTGCCGAGCGCGTCGGCCCTTCGTCCGCCGGCGCTCGGCAACGGACGTGCCCGCGTACTTCGATCGCCACGTGCAGTAGGTCGCGCCGCTGATGCCGTGGCGCCGCAACACGGCGGGCAGCGGCACGCCAGCCTCGCCATCCTTCCAGGTCGCAACGCTCTGCTCCTCCGTGAATCGGGACTTTTGCATGCTCCCTCCTCGTACAGCCCGAGGGAGTCTCGCATCACGCGGTGTTCGAGAGGGGGGAGCTCACGGATCGTGCACAGCCCGGAAATCGTTTCCCCCCGGCGCGTCACGGCGTTGATTCGCGCCGCTTCCTGTAGACCCCGAACGCGATCCCCGGGCGCACGATACCGGCGTCCGCTGCCACGTCGCCGACCAGGAACAGCTCTTCGAGGAACTCCCGGCCGAGCACGTCGGAGCGCAGCACGCCGAGGCGACGCTTGACCAGCGCCAGCCAGACCTGCCAGCGGGTCGGATGCCACGCTTCGGCGAGATCCGCCGGCCGGCTGCGCATGAGCGGGATGGTCAGCGCGCCGGCCGTGCGGACCTCCACCCGCTCGAGATAGCGGTCGAGCACGTCCAGGATCTCGTCCGATCGGACGCCGCAGAACGGGCTCAGATCGCTCGCGTCGAGCCACACGAGCCCGCCCTTGCGGCCGGGCTGGCGCGCCACGTCCCGCGCATAAATCGCTTCGAAGAGGCGGCGCTTCCCCTCGGAGCACCCAAAGCGCGGCTCGCCGACGTAGTCTTCGAGGAAGAAGTACCCGTCGGGGGTGAGCCCCTGGTTGATCGCGAAGGCGAGGTGCTCGAGATTGGTGACGTGGTGGATCGAGCTCGAGCTGGCGATGAGGTCGTAGTGCTCCGGATCGAACGTCACGAAGTTGAGGTCGGCCACCCTGGTCGCCGTGCGACCCGGAAAGCGGCTCCGGAACGCCTGCTCCCGGCGCGCGAGCGCGCCGGGGCTGATGTCGACGAAGGTGAGGTGGAGCGCGGGATTCGTCTCGAGCAACCGGGCCTCGGCCGTGAGCGAGCTCGTGCCGAGCAAAAGCCCGCGGCGGAACGTCCCCCAGCGCGCCACGGTCTGCGTCCAGTGAACGCGGGGGTTCCCCGTGAACCGGCGGTTGACGTACCGGTCGATCGGCCCTTCGGCGAAGAGATTCTCGGTCGTCTCGAGGCCGAAGGGATGCGGCTGCTCCCAGAACGCGGCCTCGGCGGCGGCCTGGCGGCGGTATTCCGGATCGTCGCTCTGCACGCGCAGGAGGTGACCGCCTGGGTCCCCGTCGGGTGGCACGCTCGTCTCTTACCGCATCGATCGGGTCGTCGGCGACACCGCGCCGTCGGACCGCCGCGGCCGGGCGAGCTTGCCTTGCCGCCCCGTCCCGTCGCATAAGCTTCGCGGTCGCCCCTCCTCGTGCGCTCTCCGAGACAACTCCTCGCCGCGGTTCGGGACGTCCTGCGCTCGCGGCGTCGACCGCGGTCGACGGCGCCGCTCAGCGGCCGCGACGTGTGGATCGTGGTCCTCAACTGGAACCGGCGCGACGACACGCTCACCTGTCTCAGGAGCCTTGCGGCGGCGGACCTCCGCGGGGCGTCCGTGGTCGTCGTCGACAACGGGTCCCGCGACGACTCCGTCGAGGCGGTCCGGCGCGAGTTTCCGGATGTCCGGATCATCCGCCTCGCGCAGAACGAAGGCTACGCGGGCGGCAACAATGCGGGCATCCGTGCGGCGCTCGCCGCCGGGGCGGGAGCGGTGCTCCTGCTCAACAACGACACGCACGTCGCCCCGGACTTCCTGCCGCCGCTGCTCGACGTCCTCAACACCAATCCCCGGGCCGCCGCCGTCTCCGGCGCGATCTTCCGCGCCGACTCGCCGCTCTGTCTCGACGTCGCCTACTTGGACATCTACTTCGGCCACGGGCTCGTCCACCGCCGCGGGGTGAACGCGCTGCCCGGCGAGGGGTTCGACCGGGTGAAGCCGATCAGCGCCGGCGTCGGCTGCTGCCTGCTGCTGCGCGCCGAGGCGCTCCGCCGCATCGGCCTCCTCGACGAGGCGTACTTCGCCTATCACGAAGAGGTGGACTGGTGTTACCGTGCGCAGCGCGCCGGGATGCAGATCATCTACCAGCCGTTCTCGCGCGTCTGGCACACGGGTTCGCGCAGCACCGCACTGCTCGCGCGCGGGGCGCGGCGGCACGGGCCCCGCCGGCCCTCGCTTCCGAATCCGATCCCCCTTTCGTGGAACCCGGTGCGGACCTACTTGGGCGCGCGCAACGCGGTTCGCTTCGTCCGCCTCCACGGCTCGATCGTGCAGAAGGTCTACTTCTGCCTGTCCAGTCTGTACGCGGTGCCGCTCGAGCTGCTGGCGGTCGTGATGGGGCGCGAGGAGGACCTCATGCTGGGGCTCTGGACGTATCGCCGGGCCCTGGCCCTCTACTGCCTCGAGCGGGAGCTGCCTTCGCCCGCGGCACGGCCGACGTTGCGCACGCGGCTGCGGGCCGTGGCCCGCGCGCCCAAGCACCTGCTGGTGACGCTTCCCGCGGACATTCGCGAAGCGCACCGCGAAGGCGCGACCGCGCAGCTCGTCGAACACGTGCGCGGCCTCTGGGACGGGGTTCGCAACCGGCCGCTGCCCCTCGAGCGACTCGGCCTGCGCGAGCCGCTGGAGGGCTCGCGATGAGCTTCAAGCTCTATCTCCACGCGGCGCTCAGCCCCATCGAGTGGAGCCAGGCCGTCTGGCGGTTCGACGCCGACACGCCGGAGTGCCAGGACGAGCTCGCCTACGACGCAATCGTTCAGCACCTCCCCCGCGAGGGGCTGATCGTGGACGCGGGTTGTGGGATTGCAAAGTGGCCGATTCACCTCCGGCGGCGCGGCTACCGCTGCGTGGGGGTGGAGATCAGCCGCCAGGCCGTCCACATTGCACGGGAACGCGACGGGGCGGTACCGCTCGTCGTCGCCGACACGCGACAGATGCCGCTCAAGACGGCCGCGGCGGACGCCGTGCTGTCGTTCGGCGTCATCGAGCACGACGAGGCGGGGCCGATTGCCAGCCTGATCGAGTTGCGCCGCATCCTCAAGCCGGGCAAGCTGCTCGTGGTCGCGGTGCCGTTCAACAATTTGTTGCGACGGCTGATCGTGAACCACCTCCAGCGCTATGTCGCCTGGAAGCGGCGCCGCGCGAGCGTTCGCCTCGGCTTCGCCGAGTACCGCTTCACGAAGCGGGAGCTGCGCTCCTTCCTCCGCCAGAGCGGGTTCGAGCCGATCGCCGCCTACCCGAACGACATGCACCCGCCCAGGGTCGTCGGCCTCTGGGTCGACTACGAGAACCTGCTCGAGCCCACGCACGCCGGGACGGACCCGAAGCGGCTCTTCACGCTCCCGGGCTGGAAGGGTCGGGCGGCACGCGCGCTCATTCGCTTCGTGCCGTGGGCGGTGTGCGGCGAGGTGGTGTTCATCGCGCGGGCGGTGTGAGGGGCCGGCCGTGCGCGACGACGTCAGGGCATTCGTCGACCTCTGCAGCCGCCTCTTCGACGCGCCGGGGCCGGTAGTCGAGATCGGCGCCCTGCAGACGCCCGGACAGGAGGGCTACGCGGACCTCCGACCTTTCTTCGCCGGGCGACCGTATTTCGGCTGCGATCTCGTCCGCGGGGCCGGCGTGGACTGCGTGCACAACGCCGAAACGCTGGGCATCGCCGACGGGGCGGCGGCGACGGTCATCGCCGCCGACTCCCTCGAACACGTCGCGGACCCTTTTCGCGCAACGGGCGAGATCCACCGCGTGCTCGCCCCGGGCGGCACGGCCATCGTCGCGGTGCCGTTCCTCTTCCCGATCCATTACGCGCCCGACTACTGGCGCTTCACACCCGAAGGGGTCCGCCGACTCCTCGCACCATTTCCCGTCGCCGCGGTCTGGTCGCTCGGAGACGCCCAGTGGCCGCACACGGTCTTCGCCGTGGCCCACAAGGCGATCGACGATGCGGCCGCGGCGCGGTTCGCTGCCGCCGCGGCGCAACTGCCCGCGCGTTGGGACGCGACCGCCGTGCGAGACGTCCTGCTGCCGTTCGTACCGGTGACGAGCCTGCTGCGCCGCGACGACGGCGCGGCGCAACCGGAACCGCTCGGCCACGCCGGCGTGGAACAAGAGCTCGTCTGTCCGGGCGACCGACTCACGCGCATCGACGTCCGCATCGAGACCCCGGCAGACGGCCGCAACCGCGTCGTCACGCTCGAGGTCGCTGACGCCGAGGCATCCGGTCCTCCCCTCGCACGCGCCGCGACCCGGGCGTGCGGGTTCGGCGACCGGCGCTGGCTGGCGTTCCAGTTCCCCGCTGTGGGCGGGGTGACCGGGCGCCGCCTGCGCTTGCGCCTTGCGTGCACGCCGCCCGGCATCGCGCTGCTGCGCGCCCGCGACGGCTCGCTCTGCTTCGAAGCGTTTCGGCTGCGGTCGCCTACCGCGGGCGGACCGCCCGCAGGGGCACGACCGCCGCGGAATCCTTCCGCCGGTAGTCCCCGCGGGTGAGCATGCTCTCGAGCCAGACGTAGAGCACGATGAACAGGTAGCGGCTGCCCATCTCCCGCAGGCTCAGGCTCGATGCCCCGTGCCGCCGCTGCTGCCAGCCGATCGGCACCACCTCGTACGAATAGCCGCGCACGATCGCCTTCAAGGGGAGCTCGACCGTCAGGTTGAAATGCGGGGAGAGAAACGGGCGGCAGCCCTCGATCACGTTCGCCCGGTAGGCCTTGAAGGCGTTCGTCACGTCGTTGAAGCGGAAGCCGAAGAGGAGGCGGATGAACGTGTTCACGAGCCGGTTGATGACGAGCTTGAGCCGCGGGTACCCCACCACCCGGCTGCCCGCGATGAAGCGCGATCCGAAGGCGCACTCCGCCCGGTTGCGCAGGATGTAGTAGTACTTGACCAGGTCCTCGGGGCTGTCCGAACCGTCCGCCATCATGATGGCCACCGCGTCGCCCTCGAACTGATCCAGCCCACAGCGCACGGCGAGGCCGAAGCCGTGCGGGCCGCGGTTGTGCACGAGGCGCACCCGGGGATCGGCCGCGGCCCGGCGCTGCACCTCGGCGGCGGTGCCGTCGGTGCTGCCATCGTCGACGACGAGCACCTCGTAGTCGATCCGCTCCCGGCGCAGCCGCTCGCCGACCGCCTCGACGGTCGCGCCGATGTTGGCCGCCTCGTTGCGCGCCGGGATGACCACGGAGAGCTTCATGCGTCCCCGCCTTCGCGCGTGCTTACGCCAGGCGCCGTCGACAGCGCAAGGGGGGGGACAGCGCACGTTGCGCCCGCACCCGGGACTGCGGTAGAGGAGCGCTCCGGCTCGTTGCATGAGCAGAACTGCCCTGATCACCGGCGGCGCGGGGTTCATCGGATCCTTCGTCGCAGACCGCATGGCGGCCGCCGGGTGGGCGGTGCGCATCCTCGATGCCCTCGACCCCCAGGTCCATCCGCAGGGTCCCCCTGCCTATCTGCGGCGCGACGCCGACTTCGTGCACGGTGACGTGCGCGACCGCAGCACGGTCAGCCGCGCCCTCGACGGGGTGGACGTGGTCGTGCACGCCGCCGCCGCGGTCGGCGTCGCACAGTCGCTCTACCGGGTCGAGCACTACGTCGACGTCAACGTGCGCGGCACGGCCACGCTCCTCGACTGCCTGGCGGCACGCAAGCACCGCCTCGAGAAGCTCGTGGTCTTCACGTCGATGACGCAGTATGGCGAAGGCGTGTACCGCCGGCCGTCCGACGGGGCCCTCCGCCGCATCGCGATTCGCAGCCGCGCCGACATCGAGCGCCACGGATGGGAGCCCGTCTGTCCCGAGACCGGCGAGCGGCTCGTGCCGGCGCCGACGCCCGAGGACGCCGCCCTGCAGGCGGTCAACGTGTATGCGCTCACCAAGCGCTATCAGGAAGAGCTCGCGCTCGCCCTGGGGGCCGTCTACGGCATCCCCGTCGTCTGCCTGCGCTGCTTCAATGTCTACGGTCCCCGTCAGTCGCTGAGCAATCCGTACACGGGGGTCCTGGCGATCTTTCTCGCCCGCCTGCTCGCCGGCGCACCGCCGGTCGTCTACGAGGACGGACGGCAGACGCGGGACTTCGTCTCCGTTCACGATGTCGCCGAGGCCGTGCTCGCCGCGCTCGCCACCTCCCGGGCGGACGGGACGGTCGTGAACATCGGCAGCGGCGTGCCGCGCACGATCGGAGACCTCGCCCACGCGCTTGCGGCGCTGGTCGGCCGCCCCGACATCGCGCCCCAGATCACCGGGCAGTTCCGCGTCGGCGACATCCGACACTGCACGGCCGACGTGAGCCGCGCCCGCGATCTCCTCGGCTGGCGCCCCAGGGTCTCCTGGGAGGACGGCGTGGCCGAGCTCCTCGCCTGGTGCCGGCAGGCGGCCTCGGCCGATCGGTTCGGCCAGGCGCAGCAGGAGCTCGCCGCGCGCGGCCTGGTGACGGAGCGACTGGGCACATGACCCGCCGCCTCCTCGTCACCGGCAGCAGCGGACTCATCGGCTCCGAGGCTGTGACCTTCTTCGACGCGCGCGGCTGGGAGGTGCACGGCGTCGACAACAACATGCGGCGCGAGTTCTTCGGCCCCGACGGCGACACGACGTGGAACCTCGAGCGGCTGCGTCGGACCACGCGCCGCTTCACCCACCACGACCTCGACGTCCGCGCCCGCGAGCCGATTGCCGCCCTGGTGCGCGCGGTCCGGCCCCACCTGGTGATCCACGCCGCCGCGCAGCCCTCGCACGACCTCGCCAAGGACCGCCCGTTCGACGACTTCGAGACCAACGCGACCGGCACCCTCAACCTGCTCGAAGCCGTGCGCCGCGCCTGCCCGGAGTCGCCGTTCGTGTTCATGAGCACCAACAAGGTCTACGGCGACGCGCCCAACGAGATCCCCCTGGTGGAGCTCGCGACGCGCTGGGATTATGCGCGGCCCGAGGACTACGACGGCATCCGCGAAGACTGCCGGGTCGACGCCTGCCTGCACAGCCTCTTTGGCGCCTCCAAGCTCGCCGCCGACGTTCTCGTGCAGGAGTACGGCCGCTACTTCGGCATGCCGACAGTCTGCTTTCGCGGCGGGTGCCTCACCGGCCCCAATCATTCCGGCGCGGAGCTGCACGGCTTTCTCGCCTACCTCGCCCGCGCGACGCGCGAGGGCCGCCCCTATCGCATCTACGGCTACCGCGGCAAACAGGTGCGCGACAACATCCACGCCTACGACGTCTGCACCGCGTTCCTCGCCTTCTACGAGCGCCCGCGGGTCGCCGCGGTCTACAACCTGGGCGGCGGCCGGGCCAACAGCGTGTCGATGATCGAGGCGATCGCCCGGTTCGAGGAGCTCATCGGCAAGAAGCTTCGCGTCGAGTACATCGAGCAGCCCCGCGTCGGCGACCACATCTGCTACATCAGCGACCTCGGCCGGCTGCGGGCGGACTATCCCGGGTGGGAGATCACCCGCTCGCTGGACGACATCTTCCGGGAGATCGCCGACGCGCAGCCGGGAGGCCGGTAGCATGGCGACAGCGGCGCTTCCGCGGCTCGCCAGCGATGCGCTCCACAATGCGCGGCTCGACCGCCGATACTGGAACCTCATCGTCCAGTTCGCGGTGAAGGACTTCAAGATCCGCTACACGCACTCGGCGCTCGGGTACGCCTGGTCGGTGCTGAACCCGCTCATCTTCGCCGTCCTGTATTACCTCGTCTTCTCGGTCTTCATCCGCTTCGACGTGCCCAACTACCCCTGCTACCTCATCCTCGGCATCGTGGTCTGGAACTTCTTTGCGGAGGCGACCTCGAACGGCGTCGGGTCCCTCCTCACCCAGGCCGGCATCGTCACCAAGGCGGCCCTGCCGCGCCAGGTGATCGTCTATGCCGCCGTGCTGAACGCGCTCCTCACCTTTGCGATCACCACGGTCGTCCTGTTCGTCGTCCTCCGCGTCACCGGCACGCCGCTTACCTCGGCGGCCGTCGTCTTCCCCCTCGTCCTCGTCGACCTCGTCCTGCTCGCGCTCGGCGTCTCGCTTCTCCTCGCCCCGCTGCACGTCCGCTACCACGACATCGGCTACCTCTGGGGCATCGCCCTGCAGGTCGGCTTCTGGCTCACGCCGGTCATCTACCACGACCTCATGATCCCGCCGCGCTGGCACTGGCTGCTGCGGTTCAATCCCATGGCCCGCATCATCGGCCACAGCCGCGATGCGCTCATCTACGGACGGTGGCCCGACTGGGCCACGCTCGGACGGACGACGGTCATCGCCCTCGTCGTCGCCCTGCTCGGGTCCTTCGTCTTCCGCCGCATGCAGGATCGGCTGGTCGAATACTACTAGTGACCGACGCGGCCATCGAGGTACGCGGCGTCTCCAAGACGTACCGCATTCCGCACGAGCGGCACACCACGCTGCTCGAGCGCATCCTCGCGCGCTTTCGCCCGCCCGGGTTCGAAGAGCTGGCGGCACTGCGCGACGTCACCTTCAGCCTGCCGGCCGGCGGCTTCGTCGGCGTGATCGGAGCGAACGGGTCGGGCAAGTCGACGCTTCTCAAGCTCCTGGCCGGGTTGCTCGTGCCCGATGTCGGCGAGGTGCTGGTGCGCGGCACGGTCGCCCCGCTGCTCGAGCTCGGTCTCGGCTTCCACAACGAGCTCACGGTCGCCGAGAACATCGCCCTCTACGGCTCGGTGCTCGGCTATCCGCCGGATGCCATGCGCGCGCGGGTGGAGGAAGCGGTCGCGTTCGCCGAGCTGGAACGCTTCCGCGACGCGAAGTTAAAGAGCCTCTCGTCCGGGATGCTCATGCGCCTCGCCTTCGCGACCGCGCTGCGCGCCGAGGCCGACATTCTCCTGCTCGACGAGGTCCTCGCGGTTGGCGATGCGCGCTTCCAGCAGAAGTGCTTCGACGTCTTCGCCGAGTTAAAGCGCCGTCGGCGGACGATTGTCCTCGTCAGCCACGACCTAGCCTCGGTCCAGCGCTTCTGCGACCGAGTGCTGTGGCTCCACGAAGGCCGGCTCGCCATGGACGGCGACGCCGAGACCGTGGTCAAGCTCTATCTCGCCATGAGCCGCGCCGACACGCTGCGGCGCGCGGGCGAGCGTCCGGCGGCCGGGGCCGCGCGGTCCGTCCCGGCGGGCCCCGTCCATCGGTGGGGCAGCGGGGCGGTGCAGTTCGAGGACGGCGGCCTCGAGCGCGAGGACGGCACGCCGCTCGGCGCCGTGCGCTCGGGACAGCGCGTGGTCCTGCGCCTTGCCGCCCGGGCCCACGCCGCCGTCGAGGCGCTCGCGGTCGGCTTCATCGTCAAGCAGCTCGGGGCGCTCGGGGGACACGTGATCTACTCGACGAACAACCAGCTCCTCGGCCGGCCTCTCGGGACCCTGCGTCCCGGCGACCGGCTCGTCATGCGCTTCGGCTTCCAGGCAGCGCTCCTGGACGGCCACTACGCCCTGCACGTCATCGCCGCCAACGCGGCGACGGGGGACATCGAGATCTTCGACTGGATCAACGACTACGTCACTTTCACCGTCGAAGGCAGCCGATGCCACGAAGGGGTCGCGGACCTCGGCGCCGAGTTTCACTGCGAGCTCGTCGGCGCTCGCCCCGCGGTGGCCCGATCATGAATCGCAACAGCGCGCCGCGGGTGGCCGTCCAAATTCTCACCTGGAACCGGGTCGACGAGCTCGTCCCCTGTCTCGAGAGCTTCGCCTGCATCGATTACCCGAACTACGAGGTGATCGTCCTGGATAACGGCTCCGAGGACGAAACCGTCGCCACCGTCAAGCGCGACTTTCCCTGGGTGACGCTCATCGAGAACGGGCGAAACCTCGGCTTCTGCAAGGGGAACAACGTGGGCCTGCGCTACTGTCTCGAGCGCGGCTTCGACTACGTGCTCCTGCTCAACAGCGACACGAAGGTCTTGCCGGGCCTGCTCACGGAGCTGGTGCAGGTCATGGAGTCCGACCCGCGGATCGCCATCGCCGGCGCCAAGAACCTGCTGCTCGAAGATCCCACGTACATGTGGGGCCAGTACGGCGAGGTCACCTGGGGTCCGCTCCTCGTGCGAACCGTGGGACGCTTCGAGCCCGACCAGAACCGGGGCGACCCGCCGAAGGACGTCGACTGGATCATCTGCAACGGCTGCATGATGAGCCGCACGGCGCTCGAGAAGGTCGGCCTGTTCGACGAGGAATTCTGGCAGTGCAACGAGGACGTCGACTGGTCGTATCGGGCACGCCGGGCGGGGTTTCGTGTCGTCTACGTCGACCGGGCCGCGATCCTGCACAAGGGCGGATCCAGCGCCGATCTGGGTCACAAGAAGGTCTTCTCCTACGGCTACTTCATCGGCCGCAACGCCTTCACCTTCGCGCGGAAGTACGCCAACCCGTTCCAGAAGGCGAAGCTCTTCTGCATGCTGTGGATCGGCGTGCTCGGGCGGATCGTGTTCTTCGCGCTGGACAACACCAAGAACGCCGCCCTCGGCCAGCGGTACTTCGTCCGCGGCATTCTCGATGGGCTCCGCGGACGGCTGAGCGAGGATCACATCCTCGTCGACTTCAAGCTGCCCGGCCGCTCTTTCCGCCAGGACCGGCGCGCGCGCATCCGCCGCTGGCTCGGCGTCTAGGCGCGCGCGAGCCGCTGCCGCATGTAGTCCGTCAGCGCCTCGCGCCACGGCCGCATCCGGTCGAGGCCCGCGGCGCGGAGCGCCGCGTTGTCGAGCACGGAGTAGAGCGGCCGGCGCACGGGCGCCGCGAACTCTTTGACGGTGGTCGGGACGAGCGGCGTCGTGAGCCCGCCCAGCGCGAAGATCGCCCGGGCGAACTCGTACCAGGAGCACTGGCCCTGGTTGGTCGCGTGGTAGAGGCCGGGCGGCCCCTCGAGCGCGAGCAGGCGGATCTGTCGGGCGAGATCCGCCGTGTACGTGGGCGTGAGGATCTCGTCGTCGACGACGCGCACCTCCGGCCGCTCGCGCGCCGCCCGGAACATCGCATCGATGAAGTTGCCGCCCTTCGCGCGACAGGGGCGGAGCCCGTAGAGCCCCGAGGAGCGAACCACCTGGTGGCGGTCGCCGACGCTCAAGACCGCGTACTCGCCCGCGAGCTTCGACTGGGCATAGACGTTGAGTGGATTCGGCCGGTCCGTCTCGACGTAGGGCGCCCGCTTGGCGCCGTCGAAGACGTAGTCCGTGCTCACGTGGACGAGCCGCGCGCCGATTGCGGCGCACGTTTGCGCGAGCCAGCGGGGCGCGATCGCGTTGACGAGGTAGGCCTCCCGCTCCATGGTCTCGCACTTCGGCACGTTGTGGAAGGCCGCGGTGTTCACCACTACCGCCGGCCGCAGCCGGCCGAGCACGGTGCGCACCGCATCCGGATCGGCGATCTCGAGGTCCCCGTGGGCGAGCCCGCACACGTCCTCGCCGGCGAACGCCTCGACGAGGTCGCTGCCGAGCTGCCCCGTGCTGCCGACGATCGCGACGCGGATCAGAACACGCCCCCGATGCGCTTGAGCGTCTGTTCCATCTCGGCGAGAAGCGTCATCCACTCGATGTTGTAGTAGCGCGGGTTGTAGAAGTCGGTCTGGTCGTGCTGATTCATCATCCGCAGCATGTGCTCGACCGACTCCTTGACCGGCACCATCGGCTTCACGCCGAGCTCGACCTCGATGCGCTGGCCGCTCACCCGGTAGGAGCGGGTCTTGTAGTTCGAGTAGTCGACCTCGATCTCGATCTTCTTGATCGGCTTGAAGGCCTCGCGCACCCAGTGCGCGAGCTCGAGGATGCGGTAGTTCTTGCCGACGACGTTGAAGATCCGCCCATGGACCTTTTCTTCGGGCGCCTCGACGCAGGCAATGTACACGCGGCCGAGGTCGGTGACGTCGACGAGCGGCCGCCACATCTCCCCGCCGGCGTGGACGGTGAGCACGCCCTTGGCCAGCGCGTCCCGCACGAACGTGTTCACCACGAGGTCGTAGCGCATGCGCGGGCTCCAGCCGTAGACGGTCCCCTGGCGCAGCAGCACCGGACAGAAGTGCTGGTCGGCCATCCGCAGGAGGATGCGCTCGGCGTTGTAGTTGGAGACCGCGTACGCCGCGCGCGGGCTCACCTCGGAGTCCTCGTCGCGCAGGAAGTCGGGGGCGTAGAAGCCGAGATCGTAGATCGAGCACGTCGAGGCGAAGATGAAGCGCTTCACGCCGCGGCGCTTGCACGCGTCGGCGACCACCTCGGTGCCGAACGTGTTCATCTCCTCGTTCGCCTTCGGGTTGAACTCGGCGGTCGGATCGTTGGAGAGACCGGCCAGGTGGATCACGGCGTCGCAGCCGTCGAGCACCGCCGGATCGAACGTCCGGATGTCCCCCTGCACGAGGTCGATCTTGTCGCGGACCTCGGCGAGCCCCTCGTCGCCGAAGTAGAGCTTGTCGAAAACGCGGACGGCCTCCCCCTTGTCGAGGAGCTGCCGCACCGCCACACACCCGATGTAGCCGGCGCCGCCGGTCACCAGAATCATGAACCCCCCTCGCCTCGCGTGTGCATTGTGCCGAGCGCGTCCATTGACTGCCCAGCGCGCGGTATATACTCTCGCGCGCTCGGAGGTTGCAATGTTCCGCGAGCCGAGCCGCCTGCCTCCTGTCCAGGTCTTCACCGCCAACGCCTTTCCCGACGAGCGCGGCTTCCTCCTCCAGTCGTGGGTGCAGCACGATCTCGCGGCCCGCGGCATCCCGTCGACCTTCAAGCAGGCGATCCAGACCTGGTCGCACCGCGGTGTCGTGCGCGGGCTCCACTTCCAGTGGGATCCCCCGATGGGCAAGCTCGTGCGCTGCCTGCACGGCGCGATCCTCGACGTGGTGGTCGATGTGCGCCTGGGCTCGCCCACGCACGGCGATCACGTCGCGGTCGAGCTCACCGGCCGCAACCATCGCGTGATCTGGGTCCCGCCCGGATTTGCGCACGGCACCTTCGCGCTCGAGGAGGGCTCGATCGTGCTCTACGAGTGCACCGCGGAGCATGGTCCGGGGCGGGAAGGCGGCATCCGCTGGAACGACCCCGCGCTCGGCATTGCCTGGCCGGACATCCCCCCGATCGTCTCGGAGAAGGACCGGCAGGCTCCCACGCTCGCGGAGTGGACCGCCGACCCGCGCGCGCAGCACTTCCGCTACGCCTGAGCCGGCGCACGCAGGCGGCCCGACCGCAGTCGTGGTCGTCCACTGGGGCTCCGTGGCCGACACGCTTGCGTGCGTGCGGAGCCTCGCCGCGTCGACGCTGCGGCCGACGCCACTTCTCGTGGTCGACAACGGCACGCGTGCCCTCGATGCGGCCACGCTCGCCGCGGCGGCACCCGGCGCCCTGCTCGTGGCGCTGCCGGAGAACCGCGGCTTCGCCGGCGGCAGCAACGAGGGAATGCGCCGCGCGCTCGCGACGGGCGCCGCGTTCGTGCTCCTCCTCAACAACGACGCAACCGTGGCACCGGACTGTCTCGGCGAGCTGGTGCGCGTGGCGAGCGCCGGACCGGACATCGCGGCGGTGGGCGCCAAGGTCCTCTGCGCCGATGCGCCGCACGTCCTCTGGGCCGCCTGGGCACGCGTCACCTGGCGCGCCGCCCTCGTGGAGCAGATCGGCCGCGGCGCGCCCGACGGGCCCGGATACGGCGCCGTGCGCACGGTCGACGTGGTCCCCGGGTGCGCGATGCTGCTCACGCGCCCCGCCCTCGAGGTTGTGGGCCTCTTCGACGAGGCCTTCTTCGCCTACCACGAGGACGTCGACTGGTGCGTTCGCGCGCGGGCGCGGGGCTTCCGGGTGCTCTTTGCCCCCGCGGCGCGCGTGTTTCACCGCGGCGAGGGCAGCCTGGCCGGCCGCGGACGCGCCAACCCTGCGCGCTACCTCTCGGCCCGCAACACCATCCTCTTCGCCCGCAAGCATGCGCGCCTCCGCGACTGGGGACGGCTCGCCGTCACCATCGGCGCGAGCCTGCCGCTCGCCGCGCTGCGCGAGCGCCGGCGCGGCGAGCACGGCGTCGTCGGGCTTCTCTTGCGCGGCTATCGGGATGGGCTCCTCGGCCGCGACGTGCCGGTCGACGCGCTGGGCTTGCGGTGACGGTCTTCCGCCGCTCAGCGCAGGCCGAGGGCCTCGAGCGGCGGCGGCCTCCCGGTCACCGCGTCGCGCACGCCCCGCATCTTGAGCAGCACGTTGGCGGCATCGCCGCGCGCGAGGTGCCACAAGAGCTCGAACGGCAAGCTCGCCGTGAGACAGGCCGCGAGCTTCGCCCGCTGCCTGAGCGTGCCGTGCCGGCGCGCGAAGAGAATGCTGTTGCGCGCGGCGAAGTACTTCCGGATGCGCACCGACTCGGGCACGCCCGTGCCGCGACCGGCGTGATGCACCACCGCTCCCGGACAGTACACGACGCGCCAGCCCGCCCTGCGCGCGCGAGTGCACCAGTCGACCTCCTCGTGGTAGGCGAAGAAGGCCTCGTCGAACGCACCGACGGCCTCGAGCGCCGCCGTCCGGAGCCACATCGCGCAGCCCGCGACCCACGGCACGTCGCGCTCGCGTGCGAACTCGGGGCCGTCGGGCTCCCCGGCCCCCACGAGCGCGACGAGGCTCTGCCGCCACGTGAGCTCCCCCCAGGCGAGCCAGAGCCGCTTCGGGTCCTCCTGGGCGATCACCTTGGGGCCGACCACCGCGACGCGCGGGTCCGCCTCGAGCACGCGCAGCGCCGCCGCCGTCGCCCCCGGCGCGACGCGCACATCGTCGTTCAGCACGAGCACGACGTCCGCGCCGCCGGCACGCGCGGCCGCGATGCCGAGGTTCGCCCCGCCCGCGTAGCCGCGGTTTTCGGCGCTGCGCACGCACGCGGCCTGCGGCGCCGCCCGCGCGAGCCGCTCGCCTACCGGGGCATCGGGGCCGTTTTCCACCACGACCACGCCGACCTTCTCCGCGGCGAGGCTCGCCACGCAGCCGAGCGTGGCGTCGGGATCCCGCCAGTGCACGACCACCGCCGTCACCCGAGGCATCAGCCCGCCACCTCCTCGTAGACGGCCCGCGTCCGCCGCGCGGTCTCCTCCCAGGTGAACGCCGCCGCGCGCGCCCGCGCACGGGCGCCGAGCGCCGCGCGCGCCGCCGGATCGGCGAGAAGCGTACGAAGCGCCCCGGCGAGCAGCGCCGTCTCCGACCGCGGCACGAGCACGCCCGCGTCGCCGACCACCTCGGGAATGGCACTCGCCCCCACCGCCACCACCGCACAGCCCGCTGCCATCGCCTCGCACACGGTGAGGCCGAAGCCCTCGTAGTCCGACGCGCTCACCGCCACCTCGGCGGCCGCGTAGAGCGCCCGCAGCGCCTCGTCGTCGAGCGGCCCGAGCCAGCGCACGCCCGCCGGCAGCCGGTCGAGCCACGGCGGCGCGTAGCCCGGACGGAGCCGACCAGCGATCACGAGCTGCCAGCCGCTCGCCGCGCCGCCGGCCTCCTCGAAGGCCGCGATGACGCGCTCGACGTGCTTGCGCGGCTGCACCGTGCCGACGCAGACGACGAGCCGCGAACCCAGGCCGTGGGCGGCCAGAAACGCGGCGACCGCGGCCTGGGCCGGCGGCGTGCGCAGCGCCGGCGGCACCCCGAGCGGCACCGTGCGGACCTTCGCCGCGGGGGTGCCGAGACGAGCTACCAGGTCCGCACGCGCGTGCTCGGAGTCGACGATCACCCGCGCGGCCCGCGCGACGCTCGGCGGCACGCACAGCCGGAAGTGCCAGCGCTGCGGCCAGGCGAAGGTCTCCGGGCAGGCGTAGACCGCGAGGTCGTGCACCGTGACCACCCCGGGCACGGCGAGCCGCCACGGCAGCACACCCTTCGTGCCGTGGTAGAGCGCGAGCCCACGGGCGGCCACGAGCCCGGGGAGGCGCAGATGATCCCACAGCACCTGGTGGTAGGTGCTGGCGAGCGGCACCCTCACGCACTCGACCGCGAGGCCGGCGAACGCCGCCGGCCGATCGGTGAACACCACGTACTCGTGCCCGCCGAGCCGCGCGAGCGCGGCCACGAGCTCGCGCGCGTAGGTCGCGGGCCCGCCCACGATGCCGACGAGCGCACCGATCCCGATGCGCATGGCTAGCCCCGCGGCGCCCCTGCAGGCACGAGCGTCCCCCCCGCCGCGGCGCGCAGCCCCGCCGCCGCCCCGCGCACGAGGGCGCGCGCCACGTCGCTGCGGCCGCGCGCTCCCCAGAGCAGCGCGCTCGTCGCGATGAGCGCGCCGTAGACGGGCACGAACACGAGCCACGTCCACGGCCGCCCCCGCCGCCTGACGACCAGCCACGGATTGCGCGCCTTCAGGTACGCCGCCCAGGGGGTGAGCCCGGCGGCGAAGCCGCGCATGCCGTCGTGCCCGACGACCGCGCGGGGCTCCACCACCGCCGCAAACCCGTGCGCTGCCGCGCCGAGGCAGAAGTCCACGTCCTCGTAGTAGACCTCGATCTCCTCGGCAAGGCCGCCGACGGCCTCGAAGCAGGCGCGGGTCACCAGCAGCGCGCAGCCCATGACGCCGCGCACGCGGTAGGGGCGGTCGGTGCGGCGCCGGTAGCGCAAGAGCGTGCGCGGCACGCAGAGGAGAGGCAGCGAGTGCCGCTCGCCGGCCGAGATGACGGCGCCGCTTGCGAGGTCGACGACCCGCGGGCCCGCCACGCCGGCGTCGGGCGTCGCCTCGAGCGCGTCCTCGAGGAGCCGCAGCGCATCGGGTGCGAGCACGGTGTCGTTGTTGAGCAGGAGGAGACGGTCCGCGCCGGCGGCGAGCGCCGCCGCGGCGCCCGCGTTGAGCCCGCCCGCGAACTGACGGTTGCGGTCGAGCAGCAGGAGGCGCACGCGCGGCGTTCCGCCGAGCACCGCGCCGAGCCGCTCGCGCTCGGCTGCGCTCGAGGCGTTGTCGACCACGACGATCTCCGCCGGCGGCCGGTCCTGCGCCAGCAGCGAGGCGACGCAGCGCTCGGTCGCCCTGCTCCCTTCCCACGTGACGACGACGGCCGCGGTCACGACGGCCTCACGCGTCCGCCGCCCGCCGCGGCATCTCCGCGGCGACGATCCCCAGCCGCTCGCGCAGCAGCGCGCCGAGCGCCGCGGCCTGCCGCTCGGGCGCGAACCGCTCGACCATCCGCGCGCGGGCGGCGCGGCCGAGACGAGCCGCGAGCGCCGGATCGTCGAGCAGCCGGGAGATCGCGGCGGCGAGCGCCTCGGGATCGCCCGGCGGGCAGGCGAGGCAGTGCGTGCCCGGCTCGAACACCTCGCGCAGCCCGGGGCCCTCGCGCGTCACGAGCGGGCGTCCGACGGCGGCGGCCTGATAAACCTTGTTCGGCACCACGACCGCCGCCTTGCGACCCGTGCCGAAGACCCCGAGGACGACCGCCGCCGCGGCGAGCTCGCGGGGGAGCTGAGCGAGCGGCACGGGCGGGCGCCAGGTGACCGGCGCGTCGAGCATGCGGGCGAGCGCCGCGAGCCGCGGCCGCTCGGGGCCGTCGCCGATGAGCACGACCTCGGCCCGCGAGCCGAGCCGCGCCGCCGCCGCGACGATCGTCTCGATGCCGTGGAGCGGCAGGCACGTGCCGTAGAAGAGCACGCGCCGGCCGACGGGCGCGGCGGCCGGCGCGGCAAAGAACTCCGGCTCGGCGCCGAGGTGCCACACGCCGAGCCGCGCGCCTGGTGCGCCCTGCTCGACGAAGCACGCCGCGTGCGCCGTCGTGTCGACGAGCACCAGGTCGGCCGACCGCAGCGCGAGCCGGTCGAGGGCGCCGAGCGCGCGCGCCCGGGGCCCGCGGGCGGCGAAGAGGCGGCGGTCGTCGACCAGCGTCTCGACGAGCCCCACGAGCGGGGCGAAGACGAGCCCCGCGCGCGGCCGGCAGACCGCCCGCGCGAGGAGCACGTCGAGCTGGCCGCCGAAGCCCACGACGACGAGCGGCGGCGCGCCGCCGCTGGCCGCGCGCCAGCGGTGCACGAGCCGCCGTGCCGCCGCCGCCCAGCGCACCCCCACGCGGGCGAGCGAGGCCGACGCCAGCGACCCGCCGGCATCCAGCGGCTCGTGCAGCTCGCGCACGGCAAAACCCGCGCCGGCGAGCGCGAGCGCGAGGAGCCGGTTGGCGCTGTGGTTGCGGTCGTACGTGCCGAAGAGGCACGCCGTGGTGCAAGCGGTCACCGGCGCTGGGCGCTGAGCGGGCGCCGCGGGCCCTCGCCCGAGAGACGCACCACGTCGGGCCCCGCGCCCAGCACCAGCTCGAGCTCGCGCACCCGCTCGAGCGTGCCCTCGAGCAGCGAGCGGTTGCCGCCGATCAGGTCCGCGAGCATGCCGAAGAGCGCCGTCTGGAACCCGACGATCAGCAGCACCGCGGCGAGAATGAGGCTCTGGACGTGCCCCGATCCGTGTCCCGCGAGATAGTAGGCGACGAAGCGGAGCCCGATCAGCGTCCCGCCGGCGATCAGCACGCCGCCGAGCCCCCAGAAGATCTTGAACGGCTCGTAGAGCGCGTAGATGCGGAAGAGGGCCGGCACCGAGCGGCGGAGGTAGGCGGGGATCGAGCTGAAGAGCCGCGAGGGGCGGAGCTCCGGATTGGGCGTGATCGGCACGTGGGCGATCGCGATGTGCTTCTTGCCCGCCTGAATGATGGTCTCGTGGGTGTACGTGAACTTCGTGAACACGTTGAGGCGCAGCGCCGCGCGGCGCGAGAAGGCGCGAAAGCCGCTCGCCGCGTCGGGCACGCTCGTGTTCGAGAGCTGGCGCACCACCCAGCTCCCGACGCGCTGGAGGAGCCGCTTGACGGGCCCGAAGTGCGCGAGCTGCGCCGGCGCCCGGTCGCCGATCACCATGTCGGCCTCGCCCGAGAGGATCGGCGCCACGAGCCGCGGCACGTCCGCGCCCGGGTACTGGTTGTCGGCGTCGGTGTTGACGATCACGTCGGCGCCGAGCTTGAGGGCGGCATCGAGGCCGGCCGAGAAGGCGGTTGCGAGCCCGAGGTTGGTGGGAAAGCGCAGCAGCCAGTCGGCGCCGGCCGCGCGCGCCACCTCGGCGGTGCGGTCGAGGGAGCCGTCGTCGATCACGAGGATCTCGACCGTGTCGATGCCGGGGACGCTGCGCGGGAGCTGCGCAATCGTCGTCGCCAGGGTCGCCTCCTCGTTGAAGCAGGGGATCTGGATGATGAGCTTCGGCACCCGCAGGGAGCTTAACTCCCGGGGGGCTCGGGTGCCACCAGCACGTCGAGGTGCATGACCGGACCGGGCGGGGAGAAGCGCCGCAGCACGACCCGCACCGGCTCGCCGCCGTAGGGCGCCATGCCGGGCGTGCCCGGGCCGCACACGGGCTCTCGCCGCAGCCACGCGGCCGCACCCAGGGCCGCAGCCGCCGCGGCGAGACGCACGGCAGCCCGGATGCGCCCGCGGCCGCGCAGCGCCGCGTATGCCGCCGCCGCCGCGAAGAGCGCCCCGGCGAGCGCGAGCCCGCCCGCCGCCCGGCGGTGCCACGCGGGCGGCCCCCACCAGGGATCCGTCGCATCGCCGCGATTGCCCCCCGCGGCGTGCCCCCGCTCCAGGTCCTCGCGGCCGTCGGCCTGGACGAGACGCAGCAGCGGGTGGGCCACGTCGAGCTCCCCGCCGCGCATGCTCTCCATCCGCTCGTCGACGTGCCAGACGAGCAACCCCTCGCCCGGGAGCTTGGCATCGACGCCCGTGCGCGTGCGGTTTTCGAGCAGGTAGTACTCCTGCGGCCGACCGGGCACCGCCGGGATGCGCACGACGCGCGGCGTGGCGAGCACCGCCGGCAGCTCCAGGCTGCGCGTGGTCGCCGTCACCGTCTCGACGTCCACCCACCCCAGGCGCAGCTTCGACCACGCATCGAGCCCGCTCGGCGCATCCCCGCGGCCGACCCAGGTGCCCTGCCCCATGAGGCCCCACACGCCGATGCCCTCCTGGGGTCGGCCGCCTGGCGCGTAGAGCTCGGGGAGCCCGAGCAAATGCCCGAACTCGTGACAGAGAACGCCCACGTTGCTGAACGGCGCCACCTCCTCCTCGGCGATCACGCACGCGTCGGGAAAGCCCTGCGGGTTCGGGAGCATCGCCGTGTAGTTCGACCATGGGTCGGTGGGGTCGCCGCCCTCGGTGTGGGACTCGCGCCCCGGCCCGGCGAAGAAGACGATCAGCGCCTGGCTGTCGGCGAGCGCGCGGCGGTCTGCGTCGTCCGTCGCGACCGCGGCGAAGACGCGGAGCGCGTCGCCGGCAAGCTTGGCCGGCTGCTGCACGTAGCGCGCGCGCGGCTCGGGCAACGTGACGGCGACCGAGCCGAGGCGTGGCACGAGGCGGAGGCGGCCCGCCGAGACCTCGCGGTAGTAAGCGACGAGCCGGTCGATGCGCGCGTCGGGTGCGCCCAGGAAGTAGGCGGCCGGATGTGCGAGCGGCCGGTCGGGAAAGCCGGCGAGGATCACGAAAAGGCGCAGCTCCCCCACCGTGGGGCGGTGGGCCGCGGCCGCGCGGGACGGCGCGCCAAGGAGCGCCGCGAGGAGCACGAGCAAAAGGGCGCGCGAATTGACAGACTGGGGGCGCTTTGTGAGAATTCGCGCCCGTTCGACGACATCGCCTCCCGGAGGGGTCATGATTCGCCTACTCGACGCGTCCGCCACGGTCTTGGTCCTCCTCGCGCTCGCATTGCCCGGCTGCGGAGGCGGCGGGGGCGGAGGCCAGGGCGAAACACCGACGACCCCGACCACGACGGCCCCGGCGCCTGCACAGCCCGGCGCCACCTCGACGACGCTTCAGCAGGGCAGCCAGGAGGACGAAGGCTCGCCGCTGCTCGCCTGGGCCGACGTCGACAACGACGAGGGCAAGGCGCCGCTCACGGTGCAGTTCAAGGCCGACATCGAGGGCGGGAAACCGCCCATCAAGGTCACCTGGAAGTTCGGCGACGGCACCCCCGACTCGAACGAGACCAATCCCAAGCACACCTACGAAAAGCCGGGGAAGTATCGCGCTGACCTCGAGGTGAGCGACGCCACCGGGGACAGCGATTCGGACTACGTCGAGGTCGAGGTCCAGTAGCACCCGCGCCTCACTCCCCGAGCGTCCCGATCACCTCGGCCACCCGGACGATGCCCCGGCGTTGGCACCAGCGCGCGATCCCGCGCGCGATGCGCAGCGGCGCCCGCGGGTCGTAGAGGCATGCCGTCCCCACCTGCACGGCCTGGGCCCCCGCGACGAGGAACTCGAGCGCGTCTTCGCCCGTGCGGATCCCGCCGATGCCCACGACCGGCACCCGCACCGCGCGCACGAGCGCATGCACCATCGCCAGCGCAACCGGCTTGATGGCGGGACCCGAGAGGCCGCCCACGCCGCTTGCGAGCCGCGGCCGCCGGCGCGGCAGATCGACCGCCATGCCGCGCAGCGTGTTGATCGCGCACAGCGCATCCGCCCCCTCCGCCTCGGCCGCGCGGCCGACGGCCGCGATGTCGGTCACGTTCGGCGAGAGCTTCACCCAGAGAGGCATCTGCACGCGGGCCCGCACGGCGCGGACGATTCCCGCGAGCATGGCCGGGTCGCTTGCGAGGATGCGACCCCACTCGGGGCGGTTCGGGCTCGCCGCGTTCAGCTCGAGCGCGACGATCCCCGGTTCCCCGTCGAGCCGCGCGGCGCAGGCGGCGAACTCCTCGGGCGTGTCGCCCCAGAAGTTCGCGATCACCCGGGCGCCCGCCGCGCGCAGCCGTGGCAGCCGCTCGCGCAGGAAGGCCTCCACGCCGATGTTCTGGAGACCGATCGCGTTGAGCACCCCGCCCGGCGTCTCGACGAGGCGCGGCGGCGGCTTGCCTGCGTAGGGCGCGAGGGAAAGGCCTTTCACGCTGATCGCGCCGATGGCGCCGAGGTCGACCAGACCCTCGAGCTCGGTGCCGTAGCCGAACGTCCCCGACGCTGCGATGACGGGCGTGGGCAGGTGCACGGCGCCGACGGCGGTGGCGAGATCGACCCCCGACCGCGTCACCCTGCGTCCAGGCGCAGCTCCATCACGATCGCATCCTGGCCGGGGCCGTAGTAGCCCCGGCGGACGCCGACCTCGCGGAACCCCGCGTGCCGGTAGAGCCGCCGCGCGACCACGTTGCCGGCGCGGACCTCGAGGAAGACGGCCCGCGCCCGGGCCGCCCGGCCTTCGGCGAGCACGGCCTCGAGGAGCATGCGCCCGAGGCCGCAGCCGCGGTGCTCGGGATGGACGGCGATGTTGAGCACGTGCACCTCGTCGGTCACCCGCCACCGACACGTGTAGCCGACGATCCGTGGCCGGGGGCCTGCCGCCTCCTCGGCGACCACGAGGCGCGCGAACGGCGTCGCCAGCTCCTTTTCGAAGAAGCCGCGCGACCAGGGCTGCGAGAAGGAGCGGCGCTCGATCTCGAGCACGGCGGGGAGATCCTCGCGCCGCATGTCCCGCAGCGCCCAGCTCGCGCCCGGTGCGACGCGATGGATCGACACGGTTACGCCCGACCCTGCGCCTTCGGCAGGATCACTTCCAGCGTCTTGTCGCGGTAGCGGTGGCGAAAGCCGATCACGGGATCGCGCAGCGCCACGCGGGTGGTGAACGCCGAGGGAAACGCCGGGGCGGCGCCGGTGAGCTTCCGCACCCGGGGGTCCACGACGCGCCCGTGCACGAGGAACGTCCCGTCCTTGAGCTCGAGCTCGTACTCGTAGTCGGGCATCTCGGCCGGAAGGTCGAGCTGCTCGGCGAGCGACGACGGCGGGAGCGTGCGGGGGAACTCGACGCGCACCAGGTAGGCGTCGTCGCGGTCGACGACCCGGTAGACCTCGCCGTAGCGGCGCGCGCGCTCGAGCTTCTCGTCGAATGGCTCGCGCCCCGCGTAGAAGCCGTCGAAGGAGACACCGCTCTCGACCCCGCGCGGTCCGACGAGCGTCAAGACGAGCCGTCCGATCGGGACGAGCACGAGCCCGTAGAACGCCCCGCGCAGCGGGGTCGCCGCGAGCGGCACGCCGCGGAAGATGTTCTCGCGGAGCCGCCAGCACGCCTCGGCCACGCCCAGCATGAAGCCCCAGAACACCCACGGCCGCACGGCCAGCGTGAAGAGCCCCACGCGATCCGCCGCAAGGCCCACGGCGAGCGCACCGATCGGATAGAGGACCAAGTTCAGGAACACGTTCGCCGCCGTGGCGAGCTGGGCATCGAAGAAGCGGCGGTCGGCCACCGCGGCCTCGAGCCGCTGCTTCTGCGCGGCGGGAAGGGCGCCCAGCACCCCCTGAAGCGCGCCCAGCAGCACGAGCGGCAGCGTCCGCCCGCCGCGCCGGCGCGGCGCCCCCAGCTCGGCGAGCAGGGTCTCGAAGTCCGCCGGCAGCTCGCCCGCGAACGTGCGCACCTGCCGCGCCGGCGCCTTGGGTGCCGCGACCGGCTTCTCGACCGCCGCGCCCACGGCGGGACGCGAGGCAGGCTTCGCCGCCGCCGCGGCCTCGGGTCGCGCCGCGGGCGCCGGCGGCGGTGTGGGGGCGGCAGCGGGCGTCGCGGTGGGCGCGGCCGGCGGCGCAGATGCCGCCGCCCCTTCCCGCTTGAACCGCGACGGTGCGTCGTCGGGAATCACCTCCCCCGGATGCAGCGCCCGCGCCCGCGCCAGCAGCACCTCGTGCGTCTCCGGCCGCGTCGGATCCGGCACGCAGCAGTCCACCGGACACACCGCCGCACACGCCTCGTGATCGTGAAACCCCACGCACTCCGTGCACTTCTCCGGCACGATGTAGAAGATGTCGTTCGACAGCGGCGGGTGCATCGTCCCGTCGGGCGCCTGCCACTCCACTCCCCCCTGGTAGATGGCCGTGTTCGGGCACTCCGGCTCGCAGGCGCCGCAGTTGATGCACTCGCTCGTGATCATCGTCGCCATGGCCGGAACCGTGGGAAGCTAACGGTTTTGCCCTGGTCGGTCAAACAAACCGGCCGCGCGCAGCGCCCGCACCCGGTGCCAGAGAAAGGCGAAGAAGCCGAGCCCGAGCATGACCACCATGGCCGTGTCGAGGCCGTGGAGCCGCTCGCGCAGCGTCATCCAGCGCTCGGCGAGCACGAACCCGCCGTAGGCGAGCGCCGCGCACCAGGGCAGCGAGCCCAGAAAGGTAAGCCAGACGAAGGGCCACACCTCCATGCGAGCGATGCCCGCGGGCAGCGCGATGAACGTGCGCACGACCGGCAGGAGGCGCGCGCCGAAAACGGCCGCGCGACCCCAGCGCGCGAACCACCGGTCGGCCAGCTCGAGGTCGTGCGGCGCGATCAGCACCCAGCGCCCCCAGCGCTCGATCGCCGGCCGCCCGCCGCGCGCGCCAACGGCATAGGCGGCACACGAGCCCACGACACAGCCGGCCGCGCCCGCCACCGAGGCTCCCGCCAGGCTGAGCTCGCCCCGCGAGGCGAGGTAGCCGGCGAAGGGCATGATGATCTCCGAGGGGATGGGGATGCAGGCGCTCTCGAGCGCCATGAGCACGAGGATCCCCCAGTAGCCGGTGGCCCCGACGGCGCCGGTGACGGCCGCCGTCAGCTCGGCGAGGAACCGCTCCATCCCCGCGGCGCTCAGACCTCCGCACCCGTGATGCGCATGCCGTAGAAGGACCGGTGGATGAAGACCAGCGAGGCGACGAAGAACGCGACCGCGAGGCCGAGGCTCCAGGGGCGCGGCATCGTGATCGCGAGCTCGACGGCGAGGAGGCCAAAGAGCGTCGTGAACTTGATTACCGGGTTGAGCGCCACCGAGGAGGTGTCCTTGAAGGGGTCGCCCACCGTGTCGCCCACGACCGTCGCCGCGTGCAGCGCGCTCCCCTTTTCCTTGAGCTCGACCTCGACGATCTTCTTGGCATTGTCCCACGCCCCGCCGGCGTTCGCCATGAAAAGCGCCTGCGCGAGCCCGAAGAGCGCGATCGAGATCAGGTAGCCCACGAAGAAGAAGGGCTCGAGGCAGGCGAACGCCAGCGTCGAGAAGAACACGGCGAGGAAGAGGTTGAACATGCCCCGCTGCGCGTACTGCGTGCAGATCTCGACCACGCGCTTGCTGTCCTCGACCGACGCCTTCTCCACGCCTTCGAGCTTGATGTTGCGCTTGATGAACTCGACCGCCCGGTACGCCCCCGTGGTGACCGCCTGGATGGCCCCGCCGGTGAACCAGAAGACCACCGCCCCGCCCGCGACCAGGCCGAGGAGGAAGGGCGCGTGCATGAGCGAGAGCGACTCCATGCTCGAGCGCAGCCCGTCGGTGAGCGTCATGATGATGGAGAAGATCATGGTGGTCGCCCCGACCACCGCCGTGCCGATCAGCACCGGCTTCGCGGTCGCCTTGAAGGTGTTGCCGGCGCCGTCGTTCTCCTCGAGGTAGTGCTTGGCGCGGCTGAAGTCCGGGCGGAAGCCGAAGTCGCGCTCGATCTCCCGCTCGATGCCCGGCAGCGTCTCGATGAGCGACAGCTCGTAGACCGACTGCGCGTTGTCGGTCACCGGCCCGTAGGAGTCGACGGCGATGGTGACCGGGCCCATGCCGAGGAAGCCGAAGGCCACGAGCCCGAAGGCGAAGACCGGCGCCGGCGTGAGCCCCTGCGGCCCCGCGATGAAGAGCGACGCGGTCCCCTGCGTGCTCACGAGGAAGCCGAGGCCCATCAGCCCGAGCACCACGATTCCCATCCAGTAGGCGCTGTAGTTGCCGGCCACGAGCCCCGAGAGCACGTCGAGCGACGCCCCGCCCTCGCGCGCGGCGGTCACGATCTCGCGCACGTGGGCCGACTCGGTCGAGGTGAACACCTTGATGACCTCGGGAATGACGGCCCCGGCGAGCGTGCCGCAGGAGATGATCGTCGAGAGCTTCCACCAGAGCGTACCGTCGCCGAGATCGGCGATCGTCAAGCCGGAGACCACGAAGGTGAGCCCGATCGACACGATCGAGGTGAGCCACACGAGGAACGTGAGCGGGTGCTCGAAGTTCATCCGCTCGGCGTCGGCGTAGCGCGCGTGCTGGATCGCGCCGTTGATCCAGTACGAGACGGCGCTCGCCACGAGCATCGTGAGCCGCATGAGGAAGATCCACACGAGGAGCTTCACCTGCACGTCGACTTGCGGCACGGCGAGCAGGATGAAGGTGATGAGCGCCACCCCCGTCACTCCGTAGGTCTCGAAGCCGTCGGCCGAGGGACCGACCGAGTCGCCGGCGTTGTCGCCGGTGCAGTCGGCGATGACGCCCGGATTGCGGGCGTCGTCCTCCTTGATGTTGAAGACGATCTTCATCAGGTCGGCCCCGATGTCGGCGATCTTCGTGAAGATGCCGCCGGCGATGCGGAGCGCGGCCGCGCCGAGCGACTCGCCGATCGCGAACCCGATGAAGCACGGCCCGCCGTAGGAGGCCGGCACGACGAGGAGGATGACGAGCATCATCGCGAGCTCGACCGAGATGAGCAGCATGCCGATGCTCATGCCCGCCTCGAGCGGGATGGCGTAGGTCGCGTAGGGCCGGCCGCGGAGCGCCGCGAACGCGGTGCGCGAGTTGGCGAAGGTGTTGACCCGCATGCCGAACCAGGCGACGCCGCAGCTCCCCGCCACCCCCACGATGCTGAACGCGATGATCGTGGCGACCTTGTCCCAGCCGAGATGCTGCCCCTGGTGGTCGACGGCGAGGAACTTGAAGTAGACGACCATGATCGTGCCGATGAAGACCCCGAGCAGCAGGATGAAGCGGAGCTGCGTGAGGAGATAGGTCTTGCAGGTCTCGTAGATCAGCTCGGAGATCTCGAGCATCGCCCGGTGCACCGGCAGCCGCCGCAGCCGCTCGAACTGGACGAGCCCGAAGGCGAAGCCGAGGGCGCACACGACGACCCCGCCCACCGCGAGCAGCGTCCAGCCGTCGACGCCGACGAAGCGGACGGCGGAGAGGTCGGGGATGACCAGCGAGGCTTCGCTCGCCCGGGCCGGCGCGGGACCCACCGCGGCACCGAGCACGGCCGTCACCAGCAGCGTCAGTCGCGGAAATCGCATCAGGGCACCTTCTCCAAACAGGCGCCGCGGGACCGACTTCACGCCCCGCGCGCGCGGGTTTCGAGTGGTTGGCCGCCCGCGACCGACCGCGGACGCTTCATCGCACTCAGCACCGGGCTCCCTAGCATCCCGAGCCCAGCGGTGTCGAGAGGCGGCCGCCGGGTCACTCGGGAGGTGGCGGCGCCGGCGCGGCCGGGGCCTCCTCGAGGGTGCCGTCCCGCCCGGGAACCAGGATCGTGGGAGCGCGCTTCGGCCGCAGCGCCCGCTGGGCCTCCGGGAAGCCCTTGATCCGCTCGCTGAACGCCTCGGTCACGTCCCGCGTCTCCTCCCGGTTGCGCATGACGTAGGGGGTGATGGTGACGATGAGCTCCGTGCGGTCGACCTCGCTGTTCTCCGTGCGGAAGGCCGCCCCGAGCAGCGGGAGGCTCATGAGGACCGGGATGCCGCTCAGCGTCTTGGTGACCTTGTCGTCGATGATCCCGCCGATCAGCGCCGTCTCCCCGTCGTGCACGACGAGCGTCGTCTCGGCCTCGCGGGTGGTGAACGAGGGCGAGTTCGTCTGCCCGAAGTTCGTCGAGGCGACGTCGCTCACCTCCTGGCGGATCTGGAGGTTCACGAGCCCCTTCGAGTTCACCTGCGGCAGCACGGTGAGGATCTTGCCCGTGTCGCGGTACTGGACCGTGTTGGCGACCGCAGGCACGGTCGTCGAGAGCGAGGCGAACGTCGTCGTCCCGGTGAGGATCGGGATCGAGGAGCCGACCAGGATGTGGGCCTCGCGGTTGTCGGCGGCGATCACGTGCGGGGCGGAGAGCATCTTCACGCGGGTGATGCCCTGGAGGGCGTTCAGGAAGGCCTGGAAGTCGGCCGCATTGACGATGGCGAAGGCCCCCTGCGCCGGCACCGGCGCCGTGTTCGAGATGAACCCCGTCACCTCGCGCCGCGCGTTGTTGAAGATGTTCGTGTTGTTGCGCGAGGCCGAGCCGATGAGCTTGCCGTTCGCGACCGCCCACTCGACGCCGAACTGGAGCTGGTCGGTGAGTGTCACCTCGGCGATCGTCACCTCGAGCACCACCTGACGCGGCACGACGTCGATCTTCTTGAGCACGTCGAGGATCAGGTTGAAGTCGCGCTTGGTGGCGAGCACCACGAGCGAGTTCGTGACGTCGTCGGCGACGATGCGCACTTCCTGCTTGAAGACGGGCGGCGGCCCCCCGGGCTGCCCCGGCGCCCCGGGCTGCCCCGGGGCGCCGGCCGCCACGAAGCCACCGGGCAGCGAGACGGCGTGCGTCGTCTGCCCGGGCTGGCCTGGTTGACCCGGCTGCCCCGGAGCCCCCGGCTGACCCGGGGCGCCCGCCCCGCCGAGCCCCCCGCCGCCGAGCCGCGTGCCGCCACCGAGCCCCCCACCGGCGCCGCCGCCGAGCCCGCCGCCCGTGGCAGCCGCCGGCTGTCCGAGCCCCCCGCCGAAGCCGCCGGTCGCGCCACGACCGAACATGCCCCCGCCGCGCTGCCCGAAGGGCCCTCCGCCGGCTCGGCCCCGCCCGCCGCCGCCCGCCACGCCACCCGCGCCGAAGAGCCCGATGCCGCCGGGCGTGCCCGCGCCCGGCCCGCCGGCCCCACCCGGGCCGCCGCCGAAGAGCTGGTTCAGCACGTCGGCCAGGTCGGCCGCCTTCGCGTTCTCGACGCTGTAGACGAACGTCTGGCGCCCGTACTCCTCGGAGGGCGGGATGTCGAGGAGCTTGAGCCAGCGGTCGACCTCGTCGAACACCCCTTCGTCGTACGCGATGACCACGATGGCGTTCAGCCGCTGGAGCGGAACGAGATAGGTGCCGCCCTCCCCTTCGCCCGTCGGCGTCACCCCGTAGGGAGCCAGAATGCCGAGCAGCTCGTTGGCGAGCTCGTCGGGGTCGCCGTACTTCATCTTGAAGACGCGCGCGTGGAGGTTGCGGAAGGTATCGGTGTCGAAGGTCGCCAGCAGCCCGCGCAGCCGCTCGACGTTCGACTCGAGGTCGGTGATCACCACCACGTTCGCGCGCGGGTACGACATGACGTCGCCGCCGGGCGTGAGGAAGGGCTGGAGGATGTTGGTCATCTCGTCGGCCGAGACGTGCTTGACCGGCACGATCTCGATGACGAAGGTGTCCTGCTGGCGCGCGGTCGTGCGCAGCGTCGCGCTGCGCGGGATGATCGCGCGCGTCTTCGCCTCGGAGACGGGCAGGATCTGGTAGAGGTCGCCCACCTTGACGGCCGCGATGCCGTTGTTGCGCAGGATCTGGTTGAAGAGCGGGAAGAGGTCCTGGCGGGCGATCTTGCCGGTCGTGCGAATCGTCACCTGCCCCTCGATGCGGGGGTCGATCGTGTAGGAGAGCCCGAGCGCCGTCGCGAGGCTGTGGATCACCTCGCGGATGTCCGCCCGCTCGAAGTTGAGGACCATCGCGTCCTCCTCGCCGAGCGGATGGTCCTCGGGCGGGGCGGGCGTGCTCTCCGCCGGCGCCGCGGGCACCGCCTGCTCCGCGCGCACCTCCCGCGCCCCGATGAGCATCCCCCCCGCGGCCAGCGCCACCAAGATCCATCGCCCCTTCACGTGCGCTCCCCTTCCTCGCCGCCCTAGCGGTGGCGACCGATCTGCCGCTCCCGCATGCGCTGCATGCGCTCCTGGAGCTGCGCGGCGGCCGCGGCCGCCGGCGGGCGCGGCGGAGCCGGCGGCGGCGGCGCCACCCCTGGCCGCGGCGGCCCCGGCGCAGCCGGCGCCCCCACCCCGGCCGCGGGCGACGGCCCCTGGGTAATGCCCGCCGCTGGCGAGGTCGCGGCCACGCCCGGTCGCGGCGGCCCCGGCTGGTGCGGCGGAACACCCGGCGTGCCCGGCGCCGCTGGCCCACCCTTCTTCCCGACCAGCAGCGGCATCGGCACCGGGTCGTTCGACGGCGAGATCAGCTGGATCGCGCCCGCGTCGATCGAGTGCACCGTGTACCCGGCGATCTGGTCGCCGACGTGCAGCCGGCGCTGCTGGTTCTGCTGGTTCGCGTCGAGCACGTACGCCTCGCGCTCGCCGCCAACGATGCTGATCCCGACCAGCGTCACGCCCGCCGGCGGGTCGACCTTGCGCTCGACGGCTGCCGTCGCCGCGGCCTTCGCATCGTCCGGCGGCTTCTGCCGGCTCGGATCGAACAGGTCCTTCTCGACGATGGCGGTCACCAGCGCGGCGGGCGTCTGATCCGCACCGCCGCCGCTCTTCTCCCCCCCGTGCTTGCGGGCGTCGTGCTTCTCGGGCGGCACGGCGGCTGCGGGCGGGCGCGCCGCCACGTCGACGACCGGGAGACGGCGCGTCCATGTGCGCGCGATCTCGGCGGCCAGCAGCACCACCAGCACGGCGAGGATGGCATTGATGATCACCCAGCGGCCCATTACCCGCCCTGGGGGCCTCCAGCCGCTCCGCCCGCAGGCCGCGGCTCCGGCGCCCCCCCGTCCTCGGCAGGAGCCGGTGCTGCGTCCCCGTCGCCCGCCTCCGTCTTGCTCGCCTCGGCGGCCTTCTTCCCGCCCTCGACGAAGCCGTCCACCTCCATCGACACCTGGAGCGTCCGCGGCCCCTTCTGCCCGGGCACCGCCCCGCGCCGGCTGATCTCGATGAAGGGCACGCTCAACTGCTGGCCGTACTCGATCGCCGCGAGCAGCTCGGCGAGCGGCTTGAGCTCGCTCGAGAGCGTGAGGCGCACCGCCACCTTGCGGAACGGCTCCACGACCTCCTCCTTCATCACCTGCGTGCTCTGCACGGTCACCCCCTTCTCCGCCGCGATGGTGTTCGTCTTCTCCTGCAGCGCCGCGGCCCCGAGGGTGCCCGTGCCGCCGGGGAGGAGCCGCGTCTTTGCCTGCTCGAGGCGGCGGCGCAGCTCGTCGCGCTCGGCCTTGAGGCCCGGCACGGCCGCGGCGAAGCGCGCGGCCCGTTCGAGGGCCTCCTCGCCCGCGGCGATCTCCTCGACGACGCTCTGCCGGTAGGCGCGCACGGGCTCGATCACCGCGATGTCGAGCAGGTAGAGCACCACCGCGACGCCGACCGCGGCGAGGATGCGGCGGTCGCGCGTGTCGTGCGCGGCGTACCAGCGGACGACGCGCCCCCAGAGCTCGCGCAGGCTCACTTCTCCACCTCCGCCACGATCGAAAAGTGCTCCTTGTCCCCGCTGCGGGTGGTGGGCGAGGTGAAGGCGACGTTCTTGAAGTGGCGCGACTTCTCGAGCGCGGCGATGAGATCCGAGGCCGAGCGCGCCTGCCCGTCGATGGTGAGCCGCCCCGCGCGCAGGTTGAGCGTGGCGAGGTAGGCATCGCTCGGCACGAGGTCGGTGAGCTCCCGCAGGAGCAGTGTCACGCGCTGGTCCTGGCCGGCCGTGAGGGTGGCGAGCTCGCGCCGCAGCTCGGCGATCTCGTCCTCGAGCGCCTTGGCCTCGCGCACCTGCGGCTGCACCGCGGCGACCCGCTCCTTGATCTGACGGCGGAGCAGCTCGTCCTTGACGAGCGCGCTGCCGCCCCACACGAGGAGGAGGAGCGCGGCCAGGCCGACGAGCACCACCGTCGTGAGCGAGAGGCCTTCCTCGGACCGCCGGCGTCCCTCGGCGGGCAGGAGGTTTACCGGCACGCTCGCCTCGCGCACCGCGCCGAGCGCGGCGCCCACCGCCGGCAGGACGGCCGGCTCGAGCGCCGTGAAGAATTCCGGCGGCACCTCGAGCCGCCCCGCGGCGAGCGCCGGCAGATTCGCCTCGCCCAGCTCCGGTGCCGCGGGCCCGGTGCCGTTCGCGAGCTGCCAGCGGTAGAGCGGCAGGTTCTCGGCGGCGAGCGCCGCATCGGCGAGCTCGCGGGCGAGCGAGCGCGCCACCACCGCGGGCTCGGCGCCCCGCTCCCCGGGGAGGAGCTGGCTCGCCACCAGGCGGCCCTCGTTCACCAGCGCGAGCTCGACCCCGCCGGCGGCCGCGAGCACGAGCCCGAGGGAGCAGCGCTCCTCGCCGCGGCAGAACGCGACGTAGTCGGCGATCGCGGTCGAGGCGAGCACGATGCCGCGCGGCCGCACGAACGCCTCCTCGAGCGCGTCGAGATAGCCGCGCACGACGTCGCGGGGCACGCACATGAGCAGGACCTCGAGCCGATCCTGCCCGATGGGGCGCGCGGAAAAGTCGTAGTACACCTGATCGCGCGGCAGTGGGATCAGGTGCTCGATCTCGTACTCGATCACCTGGGCCACGTTCTCGGCGGCCGCTCCGGGCAGCAGCACGCGGTTGAAGGCGGTCTCGACCCGCGAGAGGCAGAGGGTGGTGCGGCGGGTGTCGATGCGGTGCTGCTGCGCGAAGGCCGCGACCGCCTGCGCGAGCGCCTGCCGACGCTCGCTCGGTCGGTCCACCCCGGGCAGCGGATAGGTGCCCGCGCTCACCAGCCGCACCTGAAAGAAGCGCTTGCGCACGTGCGCGAGCGCCACCTCGTGCGGTCCCACGTAGATGCCGAGCCCGTCGAGGAAGTCGGCGCGCCTCAGGCGCTGCGAGAGCTCCCCCAGCGTCACGACGTTCCCCCGCTCGCGCCCGGCGCATCGGGCAGCATGCCCGTCCACGGCGCCCGATCGAGCCAGCGCAGGATCTTCGGGCCGTCGGTATCCTCGCTCGCCAGCTCGACCACCGCGGCGACGGTCGAGCGGTTGCGCTCCTGCTGCGTATCGGCGCGGGCCTCGAGGAGGACCGTGTGCGGCGTCTGGTCGACGAGCCCCGCGTTGCCGGCGGCGAGGAAGGCGAAGAAGGGGTTCGCCGCACCGGCGAGCGTCCGCATGCGCTCGACGAAGCCCACGGGGTCGGCGGCCCGGTCCGCGGCGAGAGCGGCTGCGCCGTCGGGGCCCTGGCCCGCGAGGATCGCGAGCAGGGCCGGCGGAGCCGTGCGCACGTTGATGCTGAGGCTGCGGTTGAACACGGAGATCAAGTCGCGCAGCCCGGGCATCCCGTTGCTCCCGTAGAACAGCTCGGGCGTGACGCCGCGCACGAGCAGCAGCTCCTCCGGGGCGTCGAAGAAACCGTTCTTCGCGCGATACGGCGGCGTGAGGGACAGGTAATAGTCGCTCTCGGCGCCGTGGGCGCGCGTCTCGTTGTCCGGATCGCGCCAGTCCATGATCGCGTCGACGATGGCGTCGATGTCGCCCTGGGTGCGCGAATTGACCCCCTGCACCTGCGCGTTCGGCCCGGCGAGGATCGCCTTCACGATGATGGGCAGGAGCACCCGGTCGTAGTCGAGGTTGTTGATGGGAAAAAGCCCGCCCTGATCGACCATCCGCACCTGGTAGTGGCCCCCGCCGAACTCCCCGTCGTGCCACTCGCCGTCGACCGGGATCGGGGTCGCCGCCTCCTCCTCGTCGCTGAAGCCGCGCGCGAGCTTCTGCCCTGGCGCCCCCGGCTGGCCAGGCTGCGGCCCAGGGCCGCCGCCCTCCTCCCGCGCGCGTATGGCGTCCCACAGGGCGCGGTTCATCCCCGCCACCGCGAGGTAGTAGCCGCGGGTTTCCTCGGCGAAGTTCACCGCTGCCATCGCGTCGTCGCGCATGTAGCGGGCGAAGTCGAGCGCGAGCACGCCGAGCACCGTGAACACCCAGAGCACGAGGAGCAGCGCGACGCCGCGCTCGCCGGCCCGGCGCATGCTAGTCGCCACTGCCCGGGTCCCCAGTCGCGTCGTCGTTGAGGTCATCGGGCGGCTCGGCCACCTGCTCGTCGTCGACCTCCCCCGTGTTGTCGCCGACGGTCGTGGCCATGATGGGGATCTCCTGCCCCCACGTGTCCACCTCGATGCCGGGCATGCCCTTCACCACGATGCGGACCGCCGCCGGCAGCATCTCCTCCTCCTGCCCGTCCCACGACGACTGCCAGCTCGTGTCGCCGCCGTCGTTGAGCAGGTACTGGAAGCTGAGCGTGCGGAAGCCGTCGAGCAAGACCGTCGCGTGCTCGCCCGGCTTGTCGATGGGGTCGCGGCCGAGCGTGTCGGGCGAGAACGCCTGGCTCTCCTCGACGACGAGCCGCGGCGGCGCCTCCTCCAGCCGGTAAACCACGCGCGTGAGCCCGCCGCCGCCGGTGAGGCCGGCGGCGGTGACGAAGGTCATCGAGGTGGCCGTGCCGACGAAGAAGGGATAGACGTCCTCGTCGCGATTGCGGGCGGGATAAGCCACGGTCGACTTGATCTGGCGGATGAGCACGTCGCTCGCCACCCGCAGCCGCTCCGCCGTCACCACGGCGACCTCCCCCCGCTGGACCGCCCGCACCCCCAGATGGAACGCGCCGTAGCAGATCGCCGCCACGAGCGCGAGCGCGGTGAGCGCGAGCACGACCTCGAGGAGCGTGAAGCCGCGGCGCCGGTCACTCATTTTCGGGTGCCACGCGCATGCTGCGCAGCGTGTAGGTCTTGAACCCCCGGCCATCCCGCCACGTCACGTCCACCTCGAGGTAGCGCAGCGCGACGTCCGGGGCGAAGTCGAGCGCGCTCAGGTCGACCCCCTCGGCCGGGCCGGCGTGGCGGACGATCACCCGCGTCTTGAAGCCCTCGGCGGTCGTCCGCTCCTCGGTGTGGTCGACGATCTCCGGCTGGAAAAGCAGCGCGTCCATGGCCGCGCGCGCGTGCAGCACAGCCCGGGTCTCGCGCGAGGCGCGGTCTTCGAGGCGGAGGCTGCCGCTGAAGATGCGCAGGCAGGTGACGATGCCGACGCCGAGGATCGCGAGCGCGACCGCGACCTCGAGGAGCGTGAAGCCCCGGGGCTTCATCGCGACGCGTCCTCGACCCGCACCGTGCCGAGCAGCGGATCGAGCCGGACCCAGAGCCGGTTGCGCGTGCGGTCGCGGCGGCTTGCGAGCAGCACGGCTGCACCGCTCGTGCTGCCGTTCGGGAAGCAGGCCACGCGCACGGCCCCGCTCGGGACGGGCATGCCGCCGTCCACGCGCTCGATCACCGCGCGGTCGCTGAGCGCGGCCCAGTGCGGGAAGTCGGTGGCGTAGAGGCCGTTGCGCAAGGGGTCGATCAGCACCTGCTGCGGCTCGCCGCGGGCGACCGCCTCCCCGCGACAGTGGTGGAAGGTGGCCGCGAGCTGGCGAGCCGCCCGGCGCACCGCGCGCGAGGTGAAGCCACCCTCGATCAGCGGGACCACGAGCGCCACACCGAGCGCGATGATGAGCAGCACCACGGTCATCTCGACGAGCGTGAAACCGCCCGCGGCTCGCCGGGCGCGAGGCATCACTCCCAGCTCACGACGTCGGCGTTGTCGCCCTCGCCGCCGGGCGCGCCATCGGCCCCGAGGGAGTAGAGGTCGTAGGGGCGGCCGTTCTCGCCCGGGCTGCGGTAGTAGTAGGGCCGGTTCCACGGATCGAGCGGGACGTCCTTCTTGAGATACGGCCCGTCCCAGCGGTCGAGCCCGAAGGGCCGCTGGACCAGCGCCGCCAGCCCCTCCTGCGTGGTCGGATAGCGTCCGACGTCGAGGCGGAAGGTGTCGAGCGCCGTGCCGAGCAGCTCGATCTGCGCCTTGGCCGCCTTCGACTTCGCCTTCTCCTCCTGGCGGATGAAGCGCGGGCCGACGAGCGCCATCAACAGCCCGATGATGACCATCACGACCATCATCTCGATCAGGGTGAATCCGGCCTGTCGCCTCCGGGGGGTCTGCACGGCCAATCCTCCTCTCGGTCACATGGGCAGATCGTTGACGCTGAAGATCGCCGAGAGCATCGACATCACGACGAAGCCGACGCCCACGCCCATGACCACGATCATCACCGGCTCGAGGAGCCGGGTGAACTGCGCGATCGCGACGCGCACGTCGCGGTCGTAGTGCTCCGCGATGCGCAGCAGCATCTCGTCGAGCCGCCCGGTCTCCTCGCCCACGGCGATCATCTGGACCGCGAGCTGGGGGAAGACCCCCGTGCGCGCGAGGGGTTCGGCCACGCCCGCGCCCTCCCGGGCCCCGACCTCCACCTCGCCCACCGCGCGGGCGATCACCTGGTTGCCGGCGATCTCCTTGACGATGCCGAGCGCCTGCATCATCGGCACGCCGCTCTTGAGGAGCGTGCCGAGCGTCCGCGCGAGGCTCGCCACCTCCATCTTGCGCAGCACCGTCCCCACGCCCACCAGCCGCAGCTTCCACTGGTCCCACGCGTAGCGCCCCCGCGGGGTGCGCACCGAGTAGCGGAACGCCGCGACCCCGCCGCCCAGCACGAGCAGCCCCGCCCACCAGTACCCGCGGATCGCGTCCGACACGGCGAGCACGAGCGCCGCCGACCAGGGCAGCGAGCGGCCGAGGTCGGCAAAGAGCGCGGAGAACTTCGGCAGCACGTAGACGAGCAGGATGAGCATCGAGCCGCCCATCGCCACGGTGAGCAGCGCCGGGTACGTGAGCGCCGCCCGCACGTCATCGCGCAGCGCCTGCCCGCGCTCGAGGTACTCCGCGAGGCGCTGCAGCGCCGCGTCGAGAAACCCGCCGATCTCGCCGGCGCGCACCATGTTGACGTAGAGCGGCGGGAAGAACTTGTGCTGGGCGAGCGCCTCGGCGAGCGACTTGCCGCCTTTTACCGCGTGCAGCACCTCCCCCACGATGCGCCGCAGCTCCGGGTGGTCCGCCAGCTCCTGCAGCGTCGCGAGGCTGCGGTCCAGCGGCAGGCCGCCGGCCAGGAGCACGGCGAGCGACTGGGTGAGCGTGAGCAGGCTGCGCGCCGGCGGGCGGCGCGTGAGCCGCGGCAGCGCCGGCAGCGTCATGCGCAGCCCGCGGGCCTTGCCCGCGGCCGGGGCGCCGATGCGCATCGGAATGAGGCCCCGGTCGTGCAGCCGGGCTACGACGGCCGCCACCTCGGCCGCCTCGATCGTCCCCTCGACGACCTTCCCCTCCGCATCCACCGCCCGATACTGGAATTGCGCCACCTGCGCTCCTTGGGTTGCCGCTAAGTCTCTGGAAAACCAGTGAATTCGTATATGCGAGCGCGAGCGGGTTTGCAACGCGGCAAGCGCCCACCCCGGGACTTAGACTCCTGCCCCGGAGTCCCGCTTCAACCCGCAAGGCGCACGCGACCATCCATGTCGGCCGGCGGGTCGAGGCCGAGCAGTCGCAGAATGGTCGGGGCGAGGTCGAGGATGTCGAGCCCCTCGGTGTCGACGCCCGCACGATTGACCATGAAGAGCGCATCGGCGTACGTGTGCATGCCGGTGAGCGCGCTGCGCCCGAAGACCTCGGTGCGCGCGAGCGCGCCCTTGGGGTCGTAGCCGTCGTTGAAGTGCACGACCAGATCCGGCGCCGCCTCGAGACACGGCCCGTGGTAGAGCTCGTCGCGGGCGAAGACGCGCGGCACCGGCCGGCCGCCGGCGGGCGCGCCGGGGCTCTCGTCGCGCAGCGCGAGGAGCCCGTCGCGCACCTGCCCGAGGAGGTCCCGGGCCTCGGCTTCGTCCACCTTGCCGAGCGGGAAGCGCCCGCGCCGATGCACGTAGACCCGCCCCGGATCCAGCACGAAGACCTTCGTCGCCGGATCGAGGTCGGCGACGCCCTTCGGCGCCGCCGTGGCAAAGCGCAGCAGCCCCGCCGCGCGCAGCCACGCGTTGGGATAGAACTCGCGGTGGATGAGCGTGTGGCCGTGATCGGCGACGACGAAGAGCGGCACGTCCTGCGGGAGCGCGCTCACGAGCTCGCCGAGCACGTCGTCGAGCCGGCGGTAGAAGTCGACGAAGCGGCCGTGGTGCGGCGCCCCCGGATCCACCCACTGGTCCCAGAAGTAGTGGTGCAGGCGGTCGCACTCGGTGATCACGCCGATGAAGAGGTCCCACGGCTCCTCGCCGAGCAGCCGGCGGTAGACGCGCCGGCGCGCCTCGAGCGTCGCGGTGAGATCGGCGAAGAACGCCTCCGGGCGCCGGTCGGCGTCGGCGTAGTCGACGTCGATCTTGTAGCCCTCCGCTCGCAGCCGCGGCAGCAGGCTCGCGGGGTAGACCGCGCGCTCGAGGTTCACCGCCACGAAGCCCGAGACGAGAAGGCCCTCGAGCGGCCGCGCGGGGTACGTGCCCGGCACGTTGAGCACGATGCTGCGCTTGCCCGCCCGCCCGGCCACGTCCCACAGCGTATCGCCGCGGACGTTGCCGAAGTTCGGGAAGAAGAGGGCGAGCGTGCCCGGCTTGAGGTCCGTAAACCCGTAGATGCCGTGCTTGCCCGGGTTGCGGCCCGTGATGCAGTTCGTCCACGAGACGCTCGAGATCGTGGGGATGGACGAGCGCATGGGGGCCATCGTGCCGGTCTCCGCGAGCCGCGCGAGCGTCGGCACGACCCCGCGCGCAATCAGGTCCTGCACGAGCGGCAGCCCGACGCCGTCGAGCCCGAGCACGGCGACCCGACGCGCCGCGGGCCGCCCCGCCGCCGGCTCCCGGGCGCCGCCGCGGCGGAGACGGTCGAAGAGGCCCAGGCTAGACCTCCTCCTGCGTCACGCGCACGACCTCGGAGATCGTGGTCACGCCTTCGCGGACCTTCTTCCAGCCGTCCTCGCGCAGCGTGCGCATCCCCTGGCGGATGGCCGCGTCGCGGATCATGTCGGCGGAGGCGTGATCGAGGATGAGCTTGCGGATCGCGTCGTTCACGATGAGCAGCTCGTAGATGCCCGAGCGGCCGCGGTAGCCCGTTCGCGCGCAGTCCTCGCAGCCGGCGCCCTCGGTGAGCTCGACGGGCGCGCCCGCCGCCCCGCCCATGACCTCGCGCAGCGTCTCCCCCGGCACCTCGACCGGGCGCCGGCAGCGCTGGCAGATGCGACGGACGAGCCGCTGGGCGAGCACGCCGAGCAGCGAGGAGGCGAGCAGGTAGTCCTCGACGCCCATCTCGAGGAGCCGCGAGACGGCGCCCGCGGCGTCGTTCGTGTGCAGGGTCGAGAAGACGAGGTGCCCCGTCAGCGCCGCCTGGATGGCGATCTCGGCGGTCTCGGCGTCGCGGATCTCCCCCACCATGATCACGTCGGGATCCTGGCGCACGATCGAGCGCAGCCCGTTGGCGAAGGTGAGACCGATCGACGGCTTCACGTGGATCTGGTTGACGCCGAAGAGCTGATACTCGACCGGATCCTCGATGGTGATGATCTTCTTGTCCGGCGAGTTGATCTTGTCGAGGGCGCCGTAGAGGGTGGTGGTCTTGCCGCTGCCGGTGGGGCCGGTCACCAGGATCATCCCGTAGGGCTTCACGATGAGCTGCTCGAACTGCGCGAGCGTGTCGGCGGGGAAGCCGAGGGACTCGAGGTTCACGACGATGCTCGAGCGGTCGAGGATGCGCATCACGACGCTCTCGCCGTAGAGCGTCGGCAGCGTCGAGACCCGCAGATCGATCTCCCGCCCCATCATGCGCAGCTTGATCCGCCCGTCCTGCGGCAGCCGCCGCTCGGCGATGTTGAGCTTCGCCATGATCTTCACGCGCGAGACGATGGCCGCCTGCAGCCGTCGGGCGGGGGTGTCGACGTCGTGCAGCACGCCGTCGATGCGGTAGCGGACCTTGAGCTCGTGCTCGAAGGGCTCGATGTGGATGTCCGAGGCGCGCTGCTCGAGCGCGCGGTTGATGAGCTGGTTGACGAGCCGGATCACCGGCGCCTCGCTCGCGAGATCGCGCAGGTGGTTCACGTCCTCCTCGTCGTCGGAGAGGTACTCGATGTCGCCGAGGCTCTCGTCCCCGGCGCCGTTGCCCTCGCTCGCGCCGTTCGAGTACGCCGCCTCGAGCCCCTCGAGGATGTCGCGCTCGCGCGCGAGCCGCGGCTCGATCGCGAGCCCCGTGGCCACCTGCAGCCCCTGGATCGTGTAGTAGTCCGCGGGGTCCGCCATCGCCACGACGAGCGTGCCATCGCTCTGCGCGAGCGGCATCACCTTCGCCCGCTTGAGGTATTTGACGCTCAGGCTGCCGAGCGGGACGGGCACCTCGGGGAAGTCGCGCCGGCTCACGACCGGCACGCCGAGATAGGCCGCGAGCAGCGGCTGGAGGTCGTCCTCGGAGAGGAACCCGAGATCGATCAGGAGCCGCTCGAGCCGCTCGCCGCGCTCCTGCTGCACCCGCTTGACGCGCCGGAGATCCTCGGCGCTGATCCGGCCCTGCTCGAGGAGGAGCTGCTCGAGGCTACGGTGCTGGATCTCCATGGGGCTCGCGGCGAGTCTAGCGGCGCCCCCGCAGACCGGCAAGCGAAGCCGGCCCTCAGGCGGCCCGCGTCCGCCAGTCCTCGAGCACGGCCCGCAACGTCTCGGCGAGCGGGATGCGCGCGCGCCAGCCCGTGTCGCGGGCGACGCGGGCCGGCGACCCGACGAGCCGGGGGACGTCGACCGTGCGCACGCGCTCGGGGTCGCTCCGGGCCCGCATGGGCACCCGCGCGAGCGTGCGCAGGATGGCGATCACCTCGGCGATGCTCGTGCCTTCGCCGGAGCAGAGGTTGTAGACCTCGCCCGCGCGCCCCCGCTCGAGGACCGCCACGTACCCGGCGGCGATGTCGCGCACGTCGGCGAAGTCGCGCACCGGGTCGACGTTGCCGACGCGCAGCACGGGCTCCTGCCGCCCGGCCTCGATGGCCGCCACCTGCCGGGCGAGCGCGGCGCACACGAACGCGGCGTCCTGCCCCGGGCCGGTGTGGTTGAAGGGCCGCACGCGCACGACATCGAGCCCGTAGGCCCGTCCCCACTGCGCCGCGGCGATCTCCGCCGCCGCCTTGGTCGCCCCGTAGACCCCGACCGGCCGCAGCGGCACGTCCTCGTCCACCGGCAGCTCCTCGGGCCGCGCCGCGCCGTAGACCTCGCTCGAGCTGGCGAGCACGAGGCGCGCCTCGGGCGCCCGCGCGCGCAGCGCGCCCAGCACGGCGAGCGTGCCACCGAGGTTGACGGCGTACGCCGCCGACGGGTCCGCCTCGGCCGCCGGACCGAAGGTGAGCCCCGCCAGGTGGATCACGGCCTGCGGGCGGGCTGCGTCGACCGCCCGCGCCACGGCGTCTGCATCTCTCACGTCGGCCTGGACGAGCTGCACCGCGAGCCCCGCGAGCCGCGGCCCGCCCGGGCGGCGCGCGAGCCCCCACACCTCGTGGCCATGCTCGAGCAGCGCGCGGGCCACGACGGGCCCGACGAAGCCCCCGATTCCGGTCACGAGCACGCGCACGGTCGCGGCTCAGCGCCGGGCGAGGCGGTCCACGTCGGCGCGCACCATCATCTCGACCAGCTCGGGAAAGGCGACCCGCGGCTGCCAGCCGAGCACGCGCCGCGCCTTGCTCGCATCGCCGAGGAGGCGATCGACCTCCGCCGGCCGCAGGAGCACCGGGTCCTCGCGCACGAACTCCTCCCAGCGGAGCCCCACGACGCCGAAAGCAATCTCCACGAGGTCGCGCACCGTGTGCGCCACGCCGGTGGCGACCACGTAATCGTCGGGGGTGTCCTGCTGCAGCATCCGCCACATGGCGTCGACGTAGTCGCCGGCGAAGCCCCAGTCCCGGCACGCGTCGAGATTGCCGAGCCTGAGCTCGCGCGCGAGCCCGAGCTTCACCCGCGCGACCCCGTCGCTCACCTTGCGCGTGACGAACTCGAGGCCGCGGCGCGGGCTTTCGTGGTTGAAGAGGATGCCCGAGCATGCGAAGAGCCCGTAGCTCTCGCGGTAGTTCACCGTGGCGTGATGCCCGTAGACCTTGGCCACGCCGTAGGGGCTGCGCGGGTGAAAGGGGGTCGTCTCGCGCTGCGGGGTCTCCCGCACCTTGCCGAACATCTCGCTCGAGCTCGCCTGATAGAAGCGCGCCTCGGGCGCGGCGAGCCGCAGCGCCTCGAGCATGCGAATCACCCCGACGGCGTCGAACTCGGCCGTGAGCACCGGCTGCTGAAAGGACGTCGGCACGAACGACTGCGCGGCGAGGTTGTAGACCTCGTCGGGCCGGACCTCGCGGACGAGGTCGATCAGCGAGAGCTGGTCGAGGAGGTCGGCCTGGCGCAGCTCGATGCGGTCGCGCAGGTGGGCGATCCGCTCGAAGTTCTCCGTGCTCGCGCGGCGCACCATGCCGACGACGCGGTAGCCCTTCTCGAGCAGCAGCTCGGCCAAGTAGGAGCCGTCCTGCCCGGTGATTCCGGTGATGAGCGCCGTGCGTGGCATCGCCGCCCCTTTCACGTCCCCGGCGGCCGGGGCACCGCGCTGCTCGTGTCGAGGCGGCGGCCGTACATCCGATCGTAGTAGTCGCGGTACGCACCGCTCTTCACCGCCTCCCACCACGACCGGTGCGCGCGATACCACTCGACCGTGGCCGCGAGCCCGTCGCGCAGCGACCAGCGCGGCCGCCAGCCCGTCGCCCGCAGCCGCCCCGAGTCGAGCGCGTAGCGCCGGTCGTGGCCCGGCCGATCGGTCACGTAGCGCACGAGGCTCGCCGGGCGGCCCGTCAGCTCGAGGATCGCCTCGGTGATCGCCCGGTTCGGCACCTCGTTCTCCGCGCTCACGTTGAAGATGCCCCCAGCGTCGCCCGGGTGCCCGAGCACGTGCCAGAGCGCCGTACAGTGATCCTCGACGTGGATCCAGTCGCGCACGTTGAGGCCGTCGCCGTAGAGCGGCAGCGGCTGGTCGTCGAGAGCGTTGGTGACGAACAGCGGCACGAGCTTTTCGGGAAACTGCCACGGCCCGAAGTTGTTCGAGCAGCGGGTGATCACGGCCGGCAGGCCGTAGGTCGTCGCGTACGCCTGGACGAAGGCGTCGGCCGCGGCCTTGCTCGCCGCGTACGGGCTCGAGGGCCGCGTGGGCCACGCCTCGGTCGCCCGTCCCGCCCCGATGCTGCCGTAGACCTCGTCGGTCGACACGTGCAGAAAGCGCCGAAACCCCCGCAGCCCCCGCGCGGCCTCGAGCAGCGCCACCGTGCCCGCCACGTTGGTGCGCAGAAACGGGGCGTGGTCGACGATGCTGCGATCGACGTGGGACTCGGCGGCGAAGTGCACGATCGCCTCGATGCCTTCCTCGCGCAGCAGCGCCGCCACGGCGGGGCCGTCCGCCACGTCGCCGCGCACGAACCGGAAGCGGGCATCGCCCTCCAGGTCGGCGAGGTTCGCCCAGTTGCCCGCGTACGTGAGGAGATCGAGGACCACGAGCCGTTCGACGGGCGGGGCCCCGGGCGCGCCCGCGAGCGTCCCGCGGACGAAGTTCGTGCCGATGAAGCCGGCGCCGCCGGTGACGAGCAGGCGCATCACGCTCGCCCGCGCGCCGCCCGCGGACGCCGCGGCGCGCGCGCCGCCGCGGGCTCTTCGCCCAGCACGCGCGTCGCCGGGCCGTCGGTGCGGTTCGCGCCGGTCTCGGCCACGAGGTTCCCGGCGCGATGCAGCGAGGCGAACGTCCCCGCGTCCGTCCACCAGCCGTCGAGCACCTCGCAGGCGAGCTCCCCGCGCGCGAGGTACCAGTTGTTCACGTCGGTAATCTCGAGCTCGCCCCGCGCCGACGGCTCGAGCGTGCGGATCACGTCGAACACCTGCGCATCGTAGCAGTAGATGCCGGTCACCGCGTAGCGGCTCTTCGGCTGCGCCGGCTTCTCGTGGATGGCGACGACCCGACCGTCGCGCACCTCCGCGACGCCGAAGCGCTCCGGATCGGGCACCTCCTTCAGCACGATGCGCGCCCCGCGCGGCTGGCGGCGAAACCGGGCCACCGCAGGCGCGATCGTGCCCTCGATCAGGTTGTCGCCGAGGATCACGCACATCCGATCGCCGTCGGCGAAGTGCTCTGCCAGGGCGAGCGCGGCGGCGATGCCGCCCTCGCCTTCCTGGTAGGTGTAGTTCAAGTGCGGCAGGCCGAACTCGCGCCCGTTGCCGAGCAGCCGCAGGAAGTCCCCCGCGTGCGGCCCGCCCGTCACCACCAGGATGTCGCGGATGCCCGCGTTGATGAGCGTCTGCAGCGGGTAGTAGATCATCGGCCGGTCGAACACGGGCAGCAGGTGCTTGTTGGTGATCCGCGTGAGCGGCAGCAGCCGGGTCCCGAGCCCGCCCGCGAGCACGATGCCCTTCATCGCCTAGTACAGCCCGGCGGCACCACCGAGGCCCGTCCGACCATAACCGAGGCCCAAGGCCTGGGACAACAGTCCCTGCGGACCCGCACCCCGGCCGATCGAGCCCAGGCCGACGAGCGTGAACTGCACCCGGTAGAGCGTCTCGCTCGGGTTGATGCGATCGGAGACGCCCGCGTCGAGCAGCCAGCAGTTGCAGCGGGAGATCAGATGAAGGAAGAAGTCGCGCTCGAGGAACTGCTGGGGCGTCGTGGATGTCCCGAAGTCGTACTGGGCGCGGAAGTAGAGGCCGGCGTAGTCGGTCATGCGCAGGTAGGCCTGCGTCCACACCTGGTTCGTCCCGCCGCTGAAGAGCAGCCGCTGCTCGACGCTGTTCGCCGGAAAGCGGTCCTTGCTGTTCGCCACGAAGACGTAGTTGATGCTCAAGAGCGAGGGCGACTGGAAGGTGTGCGCCGGGTTGGGCGGCTTCCACGAGGTCTCGCGCCACGTGATGCCGCCCGTCTGACCCCGCAGCGAGCCGTCCTGGAAGTTGGCCGTGGCGGCCCACGTGAGCACGAGCGCGTCGGTCGGGAAGAGACGCAGCCCCAGATCGACGTCGCTCAGGTGGCTCGTGCCCACGAGGGGGCGGGAGACGTCGTAGCCGTGCATGACGCTCGCCCGGATGAGCTCGCGCGCGGGCGGCGACGGGGCGGCCGGCGCGGGCGGCGTGCCGTCGCCACCGCTCGTCCCCTGGGTCGTGGGGGGCTCCGCCGGCGCGGCGGCGCGGCCGAAGAGCCGCGTCGTGATGCCGTAGGAGAAGAAGTTCCGCTGGTTGAGCGCATCCTGCTGATCGAAGAGGAAGCCTTCGGTGAAGGCGGTCGCGTTGCAGTTGTTGCCGGGCTGCGGATGCGGGAGCGTCCGGCAGTCGGGCAACTCGCGGTCGAGGATCGGCCGGGACGTCGCCGGCACGTAGAGGTAGTCGACCTCGGGCTCGATCGTGTGCTTGAGCTTCGCGTAGCCGAGGTGGTCGAAGTCGAACACCCGATCGAGCTCGGTGCCGAGCCGCCCGCTCACCACCGCCGACTCCTGGGCGCGGTTGGCAGGGAGCTCTGCGATCCCGTCGGTCGGCAGCACCGGGCGGAACTGCCCCAGCGCCCCCGGGGTGTCGGGGACGACGAAGGCCACCTGCGAACGGTCGATGAGGTGGTAGGCGGTCTCGCGGAACTGCCCGTCGATCGAGCCGTTCACGAAGCGGCCGAGGTGAAACGGCAAAAACAGCTCCGGGGTGAGGTCGCCGCGGAGCCCGTCGAAGCCGCGCCGGCGATAGAACTCGTCGCCCTCGGCCGAGATGCGCCCCACGAGCCAGTCGCCGAGCAGCGGCTCGCCGTGCGTGATCCGCGCCCGCGGCAGCCGCTGCTGGGTGATCTCCTGGGGATCGAGGAGGTCCTGGTTCCAGATGCCGTCGAGCCGGAACGCGCCCCCCTCCCACGTCTTGACGATGGTGGCCGCGGAGGTGGTGAAGTTCTGGTAGCGCGAGGCGTTCGTGAGCGTCGAGAACGGCGCCCTGAGCATCTCGAGCGTGTAGGTCTTGTCGCTCACCGCAAACAGGTCGAGCACGAGCTGGCTCCCGCCGACGAAGGGCTGCACGAGCCCGCCCACGATCGAGAACCGGTTCTCGGGCGGCTCGAAGGGCGCGCCGGCGAGCGTGACCGCCCGCGGGTTGCTCGCGCTGCGGATGCCCTCGTTGAAGTAGGCGAGCGTGAACGCGCCGTGCGCGGCGCGCGAGAGCATGTAGCGGTACTCGCCGATCAGCCCGACGCGCGCGGCGGACTCGAGATCGAACGTGACCGTCGCGTCCTCGCTCTTGTCGATCGCCCAGTAGACCGGCTGGCTGTAGAGGAAGCCGCGCTTGGTCGACTGGCCGAGCAGCGGGAAGAGGAGCCCGCTCTGCCGGTCGCTGCCGGCGGGGAAGACGAAGTAGGGCAGCCAGAGCACGGGCACGTCCTTCACGCGCAGCGTGGCGTCGCGCACCTCGCCGACACCGCCTACCGTGACCGTGCTCTCGCGCCCGGCGATGCTCCACGAGGGGGACTCGAGACCGCCGCACTCGCAGGTCGTGAACATGCCCTGCGCGATGCTGTAGGCGGGCCCGGCGTGCTTGACGATGTGGCCGCCGCGCATGGAGTACCCGCTCGTGCGCAGGCGGCCCGTGCCCGCGTCCACCCAGCCCGACTCGTCGTCGAGGTTGAGGTAGGCCGCATCGCCGTCGAGCGTGCCGTCGGGCTCGGTGATCACCACGTGCCCGCGGGCGTCGACCGTGTGGTTGGTGCGGTCGTAGCGCACCTCGTCGGCGGTGAGCACCGTGTTGCCGCGGGTCACGGTCACGCCGCCGCGCGCGATCACGGTGTCCGTCGGCTTGTCGTACGAGATCGATTCGGCGTCGATCGCAACTTCCCCGCCGCGGGTCTCCTTCGGGCGCACGATCCGCGGCCGCCCCGCCGGCGTGCGACCGGTGACGCGGGTCACCTCCGTCCGGGTCCGCACCGTGACCGTGATCTCGCCGAGGGCCGACGGCCGCGAGACGGTATAGGTCACCGGCTGGCGGACGAAGACGATGACGGTGGCGCCGTGCTCTTCGGGGAAGAGCCGCACGGTGCTCACCACCGGGTCGCCCACGTCGATCGCTGCCTGCCGCGGCACGGTCACGTGGGGCAGGAAGAGCGTGATCTCGCCCGTGAACGTCTCGCCGAGGCTCGCTGGTCCGCGCGGTCCGGTCGCCGGGCGGGCGCCGGGCGTGCGGTCCTCGACGGCGGTCTCGGGCGTGGCCCGGACGACGATGGTGCTCACGGCCTCGGGGCTCGAGAGGACGCGCACCTCCCCGGCGGGATCCTGCGCCCACGCCACCGCCCCGAGCACGAGGCCGAGAGCGACGCCGCCCGTCCACCGCGCCACCGGCCCGGCCCTCATGGCGCCGAGTCTCTACCATCCCCTTCCCAGCCCTGCCAGGCTTCGAAGAGCGGCCGTCCCCCGCCGAGGACCTCGTAGGCCACGCCCGCGAGGAAGAGCGAGCCCGTAACCACGACGGCGCCCCGCGGCCCGGCGCGCTCGAGCGCATCGGCGATCGCCGCCCGCGGGTCCGCGATCGCCTCGGCGCGGTGCACGCCGAGCGCCTCCGCCGCTACCGCGGGGTCGAGGCCGCGGCGCCCGACCCGGGTGACGACGATGCGCTGCGCGCCGGGCACGAGCTGCTCGAGCATCGCCCGCCAGGCCTTGTCGGCCATCACGGCGAAGACGAGCGTCACGGGGCGGTCGCCTACGACCGCCGGCAGCTCGCGCGCCAGCGCCGCGACGCCGGCCGGGTTGTGCGCGCCGTCGACGACGACGAGCGGCTCGCGGGCGAGCACGGCGAGGCGCCCCGGCCAGTGCACCCGGGCGAGCCCCGCCTGCACCGCCGCCGCGGGACAGGCGAGCTCGTCGCGCACGAGCGCGAGGACCGTGAGCGCCACGGCGGCGTTGTCGCGCTGGAAGGCGCCGGGGAGCGCGAGCGGGAGCCCCTCCCAGCGGACCCCCCCGGGGCCCGCGAAGACGAGCCCACCAGCCGCCTCGGCAAGCACGCCGTCCACGCCGACGCGCGCGACCGGCGCCCCGGCCGCCGCCGCCTGGGCGTCGATCACCGCCGCCGCCTCGGGGGGCACGGGACCGACCGCCAGCGGCACGCCCGGCTTGACGATTCCCGCCTTTTCGCGCGCGATCGACGCGAGATCGGTGCCGAGAAACTCCTCGTGATCGAGCGCGATCGAGGTGATCGCGGTCGCGAGCGGGTGGATCACGTTGGTCGCGTCGAGCCGACCGCCGAGCCCCACCTCCACCACTGCCACCTCCGCGCCGATGCGCGCGAACCACTCGAAGGCGAGCAGCGTGGCGAACTCGAAGTGGGTGAGCGCAAGACCCGCCGCCTCGACCGCACGCCGCAGCTCGGCGACGAGTGCCACGACCGTCGGGTGCGGGATCGTGCGTCCGCCGGCGCGGATGCGCTCGGCGAAGTCGATCAGGTGCGGGGAGGTGTAGAGGCCGGTGCGCCAGCCCGCCGCGCGCAGGATCGCCTCGAGCATGGCGGCCGTCGACCCCTTGCCGTTGGTCCCGGCGATGTGGAGCGCCCGGAACCGCCGCTCGGGATGCCCGCGCAGCGCGAGCGCGGCGCGCATGCGCTCGAGCTTGAGATCCCAGCCGCGCGTGCGCTCGAGCGCGAGGAGCCACGCGAGCGTCTCCTGATAGGCGTCCACGAGCCGCTCCCCTTCGCGCCTAGGAGCCGGCGCGGCGCCGGGCCGTCGGGGTCATCGCGGCGCGCAGCGCCCGCACGAAGCGCGCCACCGATGCGACAGCCCGCTCTCCGCCGCCCTCTTCGACCAGGCGCGCGATCGCGCTCCCGACGATCACGGCGTCGGCGAAGCCCGCGATCCATGCCGCCTGCTCCGGCCGCTGAACGCCAAAGCCGACGCCGATCGGCAGGGGGGTTACCCGGCGCGCGCGGGCGACGACGGCCGGCAGCTCGCGGGGAAGCGCCTCGCGGGCGCCGGTCACGCCGAGCACCGACACGCAGTAGAGGAAGCCGCTCGCCGCCCGCGCGATCGTGCGCATGCGCCCGGGCGGCGTCGTCGGCGCCAGCAGGCGGATCACGTCGAGGCCGTGCGCGCGCGCAGCCATCCGCAGCTCGGCGTCCTCCTCCGGCGGCAGGTCGACGCAGAGGAAGCCGTCGGCGCCCGCCGCCGCCGCATCGCGGGCGAGCCGCTCCACACCGTAGCGCAGGCAGGGGTTGTAGTAGCCGAAGAGCACGATCGGCACGTCGGTTGCGCGCCGCAGCTCGGCCACGAGCGCGAGCACGCGCACGAGGCTCGTCCCGGCGGCGAGCGCGCGCGCAGCCGCGCGCTGGAGCACGGGACCGTCGGCCATGGGGTCGGAGAAGGGCACGCCGAGCTCGATCGCGTCGGCCCCGGCCTCCACCGCCGCGAGCACGAGCGCACGCGTCGTGGCGACGTCGGGATCCCCGGCCGTGAAGAAGGGGATCAGCGCCGCCTCGCCGCGGGCGCGCAGCGCCGCGAACCTGGCTGCGATACGGCTCACGCGAGCGACACCCCGAGATGCGCAGCCACCGTCGCCATGTCCTTGTCGCCCCGACCCGAGAGGCCGACGAGCAGCCGCTTCCGCCGCGAGAGCCGCGGCGCGATCCGGATCGCGTGCGCGACGGCGTGCGCGCTCTCGAGCGCGGGGATGATCCCCTCGGTCTCGGCGAGCAGGCGCAGCGCCCCCACCGCCTCGTCGTCGGTCGCGGTCACGTAGCTGGCGCGCCCGCTGTCGCGCAGCCAGGCGTGCTCGGGCCCGACACCGGGATAGTCGAGGCCCGCGGAGATCGAGTGCGCCTCGCGGACCTGACCGGTCTCGTCCTGGAGGAGGTAGGTCTTGTTGCCGTGCAGCACGCCCACCACGCCAGCGGTGAGCGACGCCGCGTGCGCGCCCGTCTCGAGGCCGCGTCCCGCCGCCTCGACGCCGACCAGCTCCACGCCCGGGTCGCGGCGAAAGGCGTGGAAGAGACCCATCGCGTTGCTCCCGCCGCCGACGCAGGCAATGACGACGTCGGGCAGCCGGCCGCAGGCCCGCCGCATCTGCCGGCGCGCCTCGCGGCCGATCACGGCCTGGAAGTCGCGCACCATGAGCGGGTAGGGATGCGGGCCCGCAACCGAGCCGATGACGTAGAAGGTGTCGCGCACGGTGGCGATCCAGTCGCGCAGCGCCTCGTTCATCGCGTCCTTGAGCGTGCGCGCGCCCGCCTCGACCACGCGCACCTCCGCGCCGAGGAGCTTCATGCGGAAGACGTTGAGGCTCTGGCGGCGGACGTCCTCGGCCCCCATGAACACCTCGCAGCGCAGCCCGAAGAGCGCCGCGACGGTGGCCGTCGCCACGCCGTGCTGCCCCGCGCCCGTCTCGGCAATGAGCCGCGTCTTGCCGAGGCGCCGGGCGAGCAGCGCCTGGCCGAGGGTGTTGTTGATCTTGTGCGCGCCCGTGTGGAGGAGGTCCTCGCGCTTGAGCCAGATCTGCGCCCCGCCGAGCCGCTCCGAGAGCCGGCGCGCGAAGTAGAGCCGCGTCGGCCGCCCCGCGTACTCGCGCAGCCACCAGGCGAGCTCGCGCTGGAAGGCGCGGTCGCGGCGGAGCCGCGCGTACGCGCGCTCGAGCTCGAGCACCGCGGGCATGAGCGTCTCGGCGACGTAGCGGCCGCCGTAGGGCCCGAAGTGCCCGCCGGCGTCAGGCAGCCTTGGCAGCGCGGACGAATGCCGCGAGCTTCGCATGGTCCTTCTCTCCGGGGCGCGACTCCACCCCCGACGCCACGTCCACCGCAAACGGCCTTAGCCGCCGCACGACCTCGCCGACCGTGTCCGGGAGAAGCCCCCCGGCCACGAACAGCCGCTCCGGCGGCACGCCGGCGGCCGCCTCGGGGTCGAGCGCAACCCCACTGCCCCCGTACACCCCCGGCACGAAGGTGTCCACGAGGACGAAGTCCGTCGGATAGCGCGCCGCGAGCGCCACAAGCGGCGTGCCCGGACGCGCGCGCAGCGCCTTCACCGTGCGCCACGGCCAGCCGGCGCAGTACTCCGGCGACTCCTCGCCGTGGAACTGGAGCATGGCGAGCCCGACGGCCGCGGCAATGTCCTCGACCTCCGCGCGCGCCGCGTCGACGAACACGCCGACGAGCGGCGTGCCCGGGATCGCCGCCGCGATCTCGCGCGCCCGCGCGGGCGCGATGCACCGGGGGCTCCCGGGGACGAAGTTCACCCCGACGAAGTCCGCGCCCGCGGCGACCGCGGCGCGGGCGTCGGCGACGGTGCACACGCCGCAGATCTTCACCCGGACGCTCATCGGCGCAGGGCAGCCAGCGCCGCGCCGGGATCCGGCGCGGCCATGAGCGCCTCGCCGACGAGCACCGCGTGCGCGCCGGCGGCGTGCATGCGTGCTACGTCGGCGGCCGTGGCGATGCCGCTCTCGGCGACGACGAGCACGCCCGGCGGCACGCGCCGGGCGAGGCGCTCCGTCGTTTCGAGCGACGTGCGAAACGTCCGCAAGTCGCGGTTGTTGATGCCGACCAGCGTGGCGCCTGCCTCGACCGCCCAGGCGAGCTCCGCCTCGTCGTGCACCTCGACGAGCACGTCGAGCTCGAGCGCCGCCGCTGTCGCGAGAAGCGACGCCCCGAGCGCGGGCGGACACCCCGCTGCGACCAGCAGCACGGCATCCGCCCCCCAGGCCCGCGCTTCCACCACCTGGTAGGGATCGACCAGGAAATCCTTGCGCAGGCACGGCAGCGTACACGCCGCCCGCGCCGCCGCGAGGTGCGCGAGCGACCCCTGGAAGAAGCGCTCGTCGGTGAGCACCGAGAGCGCCGCCGCGCCGCCGCGGGCATAGCTCAGCGCGTGCGCGGCCGGGTCGTAGTCAGCGCGGATCACGCCGCGCGACGGCGAGGCGCGCTTGCACTCGGCGATCACGACGGGGGCGGCCGCGCGCGCGAGCGCCGCGCGGAACCCGCGGCGCGGCTCGGTCCACGTCGGCCGCGCGCGCAGCGCCGCCTCGGGCACCGCGGCGCGGCGGGCGGCGGTTTCGGCGCGCTTGTGGGCGAGGATCGCTTCGAGGATCACGGCGCCGCCTCCGCCCGGGCGGCGGCCGTGAACGCGATCAGCCGCTCGAGCACCGCGCGCGCCGCGCCCGCGTCGATCGCCGCCGCCGCGCGGGCCACGCCGGCTGCGAGGTCCGCGACGACACCGGCGACGACGAGCGCCGCCCCGGCGTTGAGACAGACGACGTCGCGGGCCGGGCCCGGCTCGCCCTCGAGCACTGCGCGCACGCGACGCGCCGACTCCGCCGCCGACGTCACGCGGAGCGCCGCGGCGGGCGCGGGGGCGAGGCCCACCTCCTGCGCACGCAGCGTCCACACCCGCACCACCCCATCCCTGAGCTCGGCTACCCGCGACTCGCCCTCGAGACCGAGCTCGTCGAGCCCGTCCTGGCCGCTCACCACCCACGCCCGCTCGGCTCCCGCGCGGGCGAGCACCGCGGCGAGCTGCTCGACGCGTGCGGGATCGGCCACGCCCACGAGCTGGCGGCGGACGCCGGCCGGATTCGCTAGCGGCGCCACCAGGTTGAAGAGCGTGCGCACGCCGAGCTCGCGCCGCACCGCAGCCGCGTGCCGGAGCCCAGGGTGGAGCGCCGGCGCGAAGAGAAAGGCGAAGCCCACGTGCCGGATGCAGGCGGCGAGCGCCTGTGGCGGCAGCGCGATCGTCACGCCGAGCGCTTCGAGCACGTCGGCCCCGCCCACCGCGCCCGACATCGCCCGGTTCCCGTGCTTGGCGACGGGCACGCCGGCCGCCGCCACGACGAGCGCGGCGGCGGTCGAGACATTGAAGGTGCCCGCACCGTCGCCGCCCGTCCCGCAGGTGTCGATGGCGCCGGGCGGCACGTCGGGCACGGGGGTGGCGCGGGCGCGGAGCGCGCGCACGGCGCCAGCCAGCTCGTCCACGGTCTCGCCCTTCATGCGCAGCGCGACGAGGAGCGCGCCCAGCTGCGCCGGCGTGACCTCGCCCGCGAGGACCCGATCCCACAGCGCGGTGCTCTCCGTCTCGGAGAGGCCGCGGCGCGCGAGCAGCCGCGCGAGCGCCTCGGGCACGGTCACGGCGCCCTCCTCACCCCGCCGCCCGTACTTTGGCCGCCGCGCCGAGAAAGTTCGCCAAGAGCGCCTTGCCGGCCGGCGTCCCGATCGACTCGGGGTGGAACTGGACGCCGTCGATCCGGTAGCGCCGGTGCCGGAGGCCCATCACCTCGCCGGCGGCCGTCCAGGCGGTGCGCTCGAGCACGGGGGGCAGCGTGCCGGGATCGACGAGCAGCGAGTGATAGCGCATCGCCTCGAACGGATCGGGGAGCCCGCGGAAGAGGCCGCTGCCGACGTGATGGACCCAGGAGGTCTTGCCGTGCACCGGGCGGGCAGCGGGGACCACCGCCGCGCCGAACGCCGCGGCGATCGCCTGATGCCCGAGGCACACGCCGAGGATCGGCACCCGCCCGGCGAGGCGCCGGACCACGGCGATCGACACGCCTGCCTCCCCCGGCGTCCCCGGCCCCGGGGAGATCACGAGCGCATCCGGCTGCCGGCGCGCCACCTCCTCCTCCGTCACGGCGTCGCTCACGCACACCTCGACCGCGGCGCCGAGCTCGCCCAGGTACTGCGCGAGGTTCCACGTGAAGGAGTCGTGGTTGTCGAGCAGCACGACGCGGCAGGCGAACGCCGAGCTCACTGCTCCGACGCGACGAACGCGTGCGTCACGCCCTCCTGCTCGCGCAGCCGGCGCATCATCTGGCTCGCCTGCTCCGCCGTGGCATAGCGCCCGACGCGGATCCGGTACCACGTCTCGCCGTCGCGGACGACGTGCGTGAGCGCGACGTCGTAGCCGCGGCGGCGGAGCTGGTCGGCGAGCGCCTGCGCCTCGTACTGGCTGCGCGTCGGGTTCGCCTCGACGGTCCACGGGCCGGTGGCCGCCCGCGGGGGCGGCGGGGCCGGCGCGGCGGGGCGCGTGGCGGCGGGGGGCGAGGCCGGGTGTGCGACTGCCGGCGTCGCAGGCGCCGGTCGCGGCTCTGGCGCCGCTGCCACCTGCCCCGGGGGCGCAGCAGGCACGGCCGGCGGAGGAGCTGCCGCCGGGGCCGGGGGATTTGCCGACTCCGCCGTCGGCGCGGGCGCGGCCGGCTCGGGCGGGCGCGCGCCGAGCAGCTCGTCGTAGAACGACGGCTGGGTCGGCTCCTTCGGGTGCTGGCCCTGCGGCGGCGGCACCGAGGTGACCGGCAGGCGCACGACGCGCTCTTCCTCGCCGAGACGCCGTTCCTGCATCCCCTTCCCCACGTAGAACCCGAGGAGGTAGACGAACCCGCAGGTCACCACCCAGGCCGCGAGCAGCACGAGGCGGTCCCAGAATCGGAGCCCGGCGCGTTGCGGCTTGGCCACCCCGTCAGCTCCCTGCGGACACTCCCACGCCGAGCAGCGCGAGCGCGGTCCGCAGCGCCCGTGCCACGCCGCCGGCGAGCGCGCGCCGCGCGGGGGTCGGTTCGAGATCGTCGGTCACGGCAGCGGCGCGATTATAGTAGCGGTGAAAGGCCGCGGCCAACTCGACCGCGAAGCCGGCGAGCACGTGCGGCGCGACCCGGGCCGCCGCGTCGATCGCATCGGGCAGCTCCACGGCAGCGCGCAGCACCGGCCCCGCCGCGTCGTCCAGTGCGTCCACGTCCGCGACCGCGGGCGGCGGGCCCAGACGTCGGATCCGCTCGAGCGCGTAGCCGATGGAGACGAGCGGGCTCTCGATGCCCTGCGGCGCGCCGAGCCCGGGATCCAGGTCGACCGGCTGCGCCGGCGGCCGGCGCAGCAGGGCGAACCGCACGGCGTCGGCCGGCGCGTGCTCGCCCGCAGGCGTCGCATGAACCGCGCCCACGGCCACGATCGCGTCGTGCGCCTCCGTATCGCGCACCGCGACGCGCCACGCCCGGGCGCCGTCGCTTCGCGTCGCGCGCGCCACCGCGTAGCCGCAGGCGGCGAGCGCGTGTGCCGTCGCCTCGGCGATCGCGAGCACCCGCGCCGGCGGCTCGCCCGCGCCGCCGAGGCACAGCACGCGGGCGGCACGCCCGCCACCCACCGCCTGCCGACCCCACGCGGGACCGGCCGCGAGCGCCTCGGCGAAGAGCGCGCGCCAGAAGGCCCCGGTGAAGCGCACGTTCAAGAACCCCGGCCCGCCGACTTCGACGGACGCAAGCCAGCCGCCGGGATCGTCGAGCCGCCGCGCGATGGCCGCCGCGAGCCCGCCCGCCGGGCGCCCGGTGCGTCGGGCGAGCACGAGGCCGACGTCGGTCGTGAGATCTCCCCAGGCTGGATCGGCCGGCCGGAGCACGCGAAAGCCCTCCGCCGCAGCGGGAGCCAGGCCTTCGGCCGCCGCTGCCCGCTCGACCGCAGTGCGGACGAGCGCGGCGAGCCGTCCCCGGGGCCCGTCCGCCGTCAGCCGCCCGCCGCCGCGCGGCCGCGCGGCGCGTGCTCCTGGCCAGGCTTCTCCGTGCTCCGGCGGCGGGCCTTCTTCTTCCCGCCTCCGGTCGCTTCGCTGCCCGGCCGGTCGACCAGCTCGACGAGCGAGAGCGGCGCCGCGTCACCCGGGCGCACGCCGAGCTTGATCACCCGCGTGTAGCCGCCCCGGCGCGCCGCGTAGCGCGGCGCGAGCTCGTCGAAAAGCTTCTTCACGGCCGGCCGGCCGCGGAGGATGGCCGCCGCCCGCCGGCGGGCGTGCAGCGTGCCCTGCTTGCCCAAGGTGATGATCCGGTCGGCCCAGCGCCGCAGCTCCTTCGCCTTTGCGTCCGTCGTGCGAATCACCTCGCGCTCGACCAGGGCGGTGACGAGGTTGCGCAGCAGCGCCCGGCGATGTGCCGGGCTGCGGTTGAGCTTCACGCCGGCGACGCGGTGGCGCATGGCTCAGGCGGTCTCCTTCTCGCGCTGCAGGCGGCGCCGGTCGAGCTCCTCGCGCGAGGGGAAGTTCTCGAGGCGCATGCCGAGGCTCAGCCCCATCTCGCGCAGGATTTCCTTGATCTCGTTCAGGGACTTGCGCCCGAAGTTCTTGGTCTTGAGCATCTCCTGATCGGTGCGCTGGACGAGCTCGCCGATGTACTTGATGTCGGCGTTCTGGAGGCAGTTGGCCGAGCGGACGGAGAGCTCGAGATCGTCGACGGTCCGGAAGAGGTTCTCGTTGAGGGTCCCGTCGGCGCGCGCTTCCGCCGGCGCGGCGGCCGGCTCCTCCTCGAAGTTCACGAAGATCGCCACCTGGTCCTGGAGGATGCGGGCCGCGTAGGCCACCGCGTCCTCGGGGCGCACGCTGCCGTCGGTGTGCACCTCGAGCACGAGCCGGTCGTAGTCCGTGCGCTGGCCCACGCGGGCGTTGGTGACCGTGAAGTTCACCTTGGTGATCGGGGAGAAGATCGCGTCGATGGGAATCGTGCCGACGGGATCGTCCTCGCGCTTGTTGCGGTCGGCCGGCACGTAGCCCCGCCCGAGCCGCACGACCAGCTCCATGTCGAGCTCGGCGTCCTTGGCGAGCGTGGCGACGTGGTGGTTCGGGTTGAGGATCTCGAGCCGCGGGCCGCCCTGGATGTCGCCCGCGCACACCTCCCGCGGGCCCTTCACCCGGAGGTGAGCCACCTCCTCGGTGGTGTCGTGCAGCTTGACCCGCACCTCCTTCAGGTTGAGCACGATGTCGGTGACGTCCTCGGTGACCCCCGGCAGCGTGGAGAACTCGTGCAGCACCCCCTTCACGCGCACGGCGACGATCGCCGCGCCCTGGAGCGAGGAGAGGAGGATGCGCCGCAGCGCGTTGCCGACGGTGGTGCCGAAGCCCCGCTCGAAGGGCTCCCCGTAGAACTTGCCGTACGTCGGCGTGAGGCTCTTGTCGTCCACCTCGAGCCGCCGCGGCTTGATCAGGTCGCGCCAGTTCCCCTGCGCGATGGCATCCGGACGCCGGATCGTGAGTTCCTGCGATTCCATGTACCCTTCCCCTGATGCGTCGGGCTACTTCGAGTACAGCTCGACGACCAGCTTCTCGTTGATCGGCATGGTGAGATCCGCCCGCGTGGGCAGCGCCTTCACCGTGCCCCGAAACCCCTCGGCGTCGACCTCGAGCCAGTCGGGCACCCCGCGCCGCTGGGCCACCGCCAGCGACTCGGCGATCCGCGCGATCCTCCGGCTGCGCTCGCGCACGCTCACGACGTCGCCCGCGCGCACGAGGTAGGAGGGCACGTCGACCTTGCGGCCGTTGACGGTGAGGTGCCCGTGGCGCACGAGCTGGCGGGCCTCGGCGCGCGAGGTCGCAAAGCCGAGCCGGTAGGCGATGTTGTCGAGCCGCCGTTCGAGGAGCTGCAGCAGCACGTCGCCGGTGACGCCCTTGCTCCGGTCGGCGAGGTCGAAGTAGCGGCGGAACTGCCCCTCGAGCAGGCCGTAGATGCGCCTGAGCTTCTGCTTCTCGCGGAGCTGAATCGCGTACTCCGAGAACTTCGGCCGCGCCTGGCCGTGCTCGCCGGGCGGATAGTTGCGCCGCTCGATGGAGCACTTGTCGGTGTAGCACCGCTCGCCCTTGAGAAACAGCTTGAGCCCTTCCCGCCGGCAGAGGCGGCAGACCGCGCCCGTGTACCGTGCCACTGGCTACCCTCTCATACGCGCCGGCGCTTGGGCGGCCGGCAGCCGTTGTGCGGGATCGGCGTCACGTCCTTGATGACCGTCACCGTGAACCCGACCGCCTGGAGGCTGCGCAGCGCGGACTCGCGGCCCGCCCCCGGGCCTTTCACGAACACCTGCACCTGGCGCATGCCGAGCTCCGCGGCCTTGCGCGCCGCCGCCTCGGCGGCCACCTGGGCGGCGAAGGGGGTCCCCTTGCGCGCGCCCTTGAAGCCGACCGAGCCCGCGGTCGCCCAGACCACGACGTTGCCCTGCAGATCGGTGATGGTGACCACCGTGTTGTTGAAGGTCGAGTGGATGTGCACCACGCCCTCGCTGACCAGCCGCTTCACCTTCTTGCGGCGGACCGGCGTCGGTGGCGGTGCCTCGGGGGCCGCGGCCTTCGCAGCGGCCGGGTCGGCCTGCTTCGCCATGCGCTCTCCTCACCCCTTCGGCGGCGGGGGCTTCTTGCCCGCGATCGTCCGCCGCGGTCCCTTGCGCGTACGCGCGTTGGTGTGCGTGCGCTGGCCGCGCACCGGCAGGTTGCGGCGGTGCCTGAGCCCGCGGTAGCAGCCGAGATCGACCAGGCGCTTGATATCTGCCGCGATCTCGCGCCGCAGGTCGCCCTCGACCTTGTAGTTGGCGTCGATCTCGCGCCGCAGCCGCGTGATTTCCTCGTCGGTGAGATCGTCGCTCCGCCGCCCGGGATCCACGCCGGCCGCCGCACAGAGCTTGAGCGCGGTGCTCCGGCCGATCCCGAAGATGTAGGTGAGCGCGATCTCCATGCGCTTGTTGTGCGGCAGATCCACCCCGGCGATGCGAGCCATGCGCCGCCCCCCTCTCAGCCCTGCCGCTGCTTGTGGCGCGGATTCGCGCAGAGCACGCGCACCACGCCCGCGCGGCGGACGACCTTGCACTTCCGACAGATGGGCTTCACCGAGGCACGCACCTTCATGGCGTCACTCACCGGAGCTCAGGGTAAACTCAAAATATATGGGCCATCGGCCGTCACCGCAACGGAGTGCTCGAAGTGCGCCGAGAGCCGGCCGTCCCGCGTCGCCGCCGTCCAGCCGTCGTCCTTGACGAACACCTCGGCCCCGCCGGCGTTGACCATGGGCTCGATCGCGAGCACGAGGCCCTCCTCGAGGCGCACACCGCGGAGCCCGGTGCGATAGTTCGGCACCTGCGGGTCCTCGTGCAACCGCCGGCCGATGCCGTGGCCCACGAACTCCCGCACCACCGAGTAGCCGGCCGCCTCGGCGACGTCCTGCACGGCCGCCGAGATGTCGGCGATGTGCCCGCCCGGCCGGATCGCCTCGATGCCGGCTCGCAGCGCCGCCGCCGTGGTCTCCATGAGCCGCCGCGCTTCCGCGCTCACCGTGCCCACCGGCACGGTGATGGCCGCGTCGCCGTAATACCCCTGGTAGCTCACGCCGAAATCGAGCCCGACGATGTCGCCTTCGCGGAGCACGCGGCGGGTCGACGGAATGCCGTGCACCACCTCGTCGTTGATCGAGATGCAGATCGACGCCGGAAACACCCGGCCGGCCACCGTGTAGCCCTTGAACGCGGGGATGGCCCCTTTCTTGCGGGTGAGCTCTTCCGCCAGGGCATCGAGCTCGCCCGTGGTGACGCCGGGCCGGACGCGGGCGCGCACCTCGGCGAGGATCTCGGCGACGATCGCGTTCGCCACCCGCATCCGCTCGATCTCGTCGCGTGACTTGAGAACGATCACCGCACGCCCGCCACGATCCGGTCGAAGACCTCCTCCCGGGTCCCCGTCCCCTCGACCTCGCGGAGCAGCCCGAGCGCCCGGTAGTGCTCGACGACGGGCCCGGTCTCCCGCTCGTAGACGTCGAGCCGATGCCGCACCGTCTCCTCGCGGTCGTCCTCGCGCTGCACGAGCGGCCCGCCGCAGCGGTCGCACACCCCGGGGCGCGCGGGCGGGTCGTAGACGAGGTGGAACATCGCCCCGCAGCGGCCGCACACGCGGCGTCCGGAGAGGCGGCGCACCAGCTCCTCGCGCGGGAGGCGGAGGTAGACGACGCCGTCGAGCCGCTCGCCGCGGCGGGCGAGAAACGCCCCCAGGGCCTCGGCCTGCGCCACGGTGCGGGGGAAGCCGTCGAGGACGAACCCGCGCGCGCCGTCCGCCGCGGCGAGCCGCGTCTCGACCACGTCGATCATCAGCGCGTCGGGGACGAGGCCACCGTCGTGGAGATAGCGCTGGACCGCGCGGCCGAGCGGCGTTCCCGCCCGCTCCGCCTCGCGCAGCATGTCGCCCGTCGAGATGTGCGGCACGCCGAGCCGCTCCTCGAGGAGCCGCGCCTGCGTGCCCTTGCCGGCGCCCGGCGGCCCGATCATGACCATCCGCACCGCACGCCCCCTACCGCCGTCCCCGCAGCCGGCCGCGCTTCATGAAGCCCTCGTAGCTGCGCGTGATGAGGTGCGTCTCCATCGCCGCGATGGTGTCGAGCGCCACGCCGACGACGATGAGGAGCGCCGTGCCGCCGAAGTAGAAGGGAACCTTGAACCGGCTCACGAGGATCGTCGGCAGCACGCAGATCGCCGCGACGTAGAGCGCGCCGGGCAGCGTGATGCGCACGAGGATGCGGTCGATGTAGTCGGCCGTGCGCTGGCCCGGCCGGATGCCGGGGATGTACCCGCCGAACTTCTTGAGGTTGTCCGCCACGTCGACCGGATTGAACGTCACCGCCGTGTAGAAATAGCAGAAGAAGATGATGAGACCGACGTAGGCGACCGTGTAGAGCCAGCTCCCGGGCGCGAGCTGCTGCGAGATCCACTGCGCCCACGGGTGGTCGATGAAGTTCGTGATCGTCCCCGGGAAGAGGAGCAGCGAGGAGGCGAAGATCGGCGGGATCACGCCCGAGGTGTTCACCTTGAGCGGCAGGTGCGAGGTCTGCCCGGCGTACATGCGCCGGCCCACCACCCGCTTGGCGTACTGCACCGCGATGCGCCGCTGACCGCGCTCGACGAAGATGATCGCCGCCACGATCGCGATCATGAAGACCGCGAGAAACAGCGCGACGAAGATCGACATCTCCCGCTGGCGGACGAACTCGAGCGTGGTCGCCACCGCCGACGGCATGGCCGCCACGATGCCCGCGAAGATGATGAGCGAGATGCCGTTGCCGATGCCCCGCTCCGTGATCTGCTCGCCGAGCCACATGATGAAGCAGGTCCCGGTGGTGAGCGTGATCACGGTCATGATGCGGAAGTGCCACCCGGGCTCGAAGACGACCCCGCCGCCGCCGGGCGCCTCGATCGACTCGAGGCCAACCGCGATGAAGAAGCTCTGCACGAGCGAGAGCGCGACCGTGCCGTACCGCGTGTACTGGGTGATCTTGCGCTGGCCGATCTCCCCCTCCTTCTGGAGCTTCTCGAGGTAGGGAATCACGACGGTGAGGAGCTGGAAGATGATGCTCGCGCTGATGTAGGGCATGATCCCGAGCGCGAAGATCGAGAACCGCTCGAGCGCCCCGCCCGAGAAGAGGTTCACGAGCCCGACGATGTTGTTGCGCGCCTGGGCGAAGAACGAGGCGAGCGCGAGCCGGTCGATGCCGGGGGTGGGGATCGCCACGCCGATGCGATAGACCGCGAGCGCGCCGGCGGTGAAGAGCAGCCGGCGGCGCAGCTCGGGCACGCGCGAGGCGTTGGAGAAGCCCTCAAGCACCGATCGTCTCCACGCGGCCGCCGAGCGCCTCGAGGCGCTCCCGGGCGCGCTTGCTCGCCGCGTGCACCCGCAGCGTGAGCGCGTGCTCGAGCGCGCCGTCGGCCAGGCACTTGATCGGTCCGCGCCCGCGCACCAGCCGCTCGCTCCGCAGCTCCTCGGGGCCGACGGTGCTCCCGGCCGGGAAGCGCGCGAGCTGCCCCAGGTTCACGATCGCGTACGCGACGCGCGCGACGGGCCGGAACCCGCGCTTCGGGAGCCGCCGCTGCAGCGGCATCTGCCCGCCTTCGTAGCCGGGCGGCGTGTTCCCGCCGCTGCGCGAGCGCCGCCCTTTGTGTCCCCGTCCGGCGGTCTTCCCCCGGCCCGAGCCGGGCCCGCGCCCGACGCGCCGGCGCCGCCGCGTCGCCCCAGGGGCCGGATGGAGCCTGCTGAGATCCATCCCCTATCCCTCCGTCTCGACGAGGTGTGCGACCTTGCGCAGCATGCCGCGCACGGGCCGGGAGTCCTTGAGGATGACCGACTTGCCAACGCGGGTGAGCCCGAGCCCGCGCAGCGTGCGACGCTGGCGCGGGTTCGTCCCGATGGGGCTGCGGCGCAGCGTCACCTTGACCATGCGCTCGCTCATCCGCGCAGCTCCTCGACGCTCTTGCCCCGCAGCGCGGCGACCTGCTCGGGGGGGCGCAGCTCGCGGAGCGCGGCCATCGCCGCGCGCACCATGTTGTGGGGGTTGTTCGAGCCGAGGCACTTGGTGAGCACGTCGGCGACCCCGGCGAGCTCGACGACCGCCCGCACCCCGCCGCCGGCGATCACGCCCGTGCCGGCCGAGGCGGGGCGCAGCAGCACCGTGCCCGCGCCGAATCGGCCCACGACCTCGTGCGGGATCGTGCCGTCGACGAGCGGGACCTCGACGAGGTCCTTCTTCGCCTTCTCGATGCCCTTGCGGATCGCCTCGGGCACCTCGTTGGCCTTGCCGAGGCCGAACCCGACCCGCCCGCGGCCGTCGCCGACGACGACGAGCGCGCTGAAGCTGAAGCGGCGGCCGCCCTTGACGACCTTCGCGACCCGGTTGATGTGAACTACCTTCTCCTTGAGCTCGTTCCCCTGCGCGTCGAGCACCTGGCGCCGCGGCCCGGCTCCTCCGAATTGTGCCATCAGAACTCCAGCCCGCCCTCGCGGGCGCCCTCGGCAACCGCCCGCACCCGGCCATGGTAGAGAAAGCCGTTGCGATCGAACACCACCCGGGTGATGCCCTTCTCCCGGCAGCGCCGCGCGAGGAGCAGCCCGACCTCCTTGGCCGCCGCCACGTCGCCGCTCCGCTTGAGCTGCCCGCGCAGCTCGGGCGACTGCGTCGACACCGCGAGCAGCGTCCGCCCGGACTCGTCCGTGATCACCTGCGCATAGATGTGGCGGTTGCTGCGAAACACCGACAGCCGCGGCCGGACGTCGGTGCCGCGCACGCGCGCCCGCACGCGCGCGCGTCGGCGATTGCGGGCCACCACTCGCGGATCGGTGCGCATCAGCGCGTCGCCCCCGCGGCCGCCTTGCCCGCCTTGCGCCGGATCGCCTCGCCCGCGTACTTGACGCCCTTGCCCTTGTAGGGCTCGGGCGCGCGCAGCGCGCGGAGCTGGGCCGCCACCTGGCCGAGCAGCTCGCGGTCCGCGCTCTCGAGCGTGATCACCACCTGCCGATCGACCTTGGCCGTCACCCCGGGGGGAAGCTGGTAGGCGATCGGATGCGAGTAGCCGAGCGTGAGCCAGAGCACGTTGCCGCGCAGCTCGGCGCGGTAGCCGACGCCGTTGATCTCGAGCACCCGCGTGAACCCCTTGGCCGCGCCCTCGACCATGTTGGCGAGGAGCCGCCGCGTGAGCCCGTGGAGGCTCCGCAGCGCGCGCGCGTCGCCTTCGGGCTTCACCACCGCGCTGCGGCCCGTCACCTCGACCCGGATGCCCGGGGGGAGCGTCCGCGCGAGCGTCCCCCGGGGCCCCTCGACCCGCACCGTGCCGTCGACGACGTGCATCGTGACGCCCTCGGGCACCGCAATGGGCAGCCGTCCAATGCGCGACATGCCTCCCTCTTACCACACCATGCAGAGCAGCTCGCCGCCGACCCGCGCGCGGCGCGCCTCGCGGTCGGCCAGCACCCCCTTCGGGGTCGACAGCACGCTCACGCCGAGGCCCTTGCGCACCGCCGGAATCTCCCCCACCCCGACGTAGACCCGCAGGCTCGGGCGACTCACGCGCTTGAGCCCGCCGATCGCCGGCCGGCGGCGCGCATCGTACCGCAGCCCGATGCGCAGCACCCGCCGCGCCCCGTCCTCCACGACGGTCACCTCCTCGAGGTAGCCCTCGGCGGCGAGCACCCGCGCGATCTCCTGCTTGAGCCGCGACCACGGGACGTCCACGCTTGCCTTGCGCGCCGCGACGGCGTTGCGGATGCGGGTGAGCATGTCGGCGATGGGATCGGTCATCATCGGCGGGTCACCAGCTCGCCTTCACGAGGCCAGGAACCTGCCCCTGGCGGGCGAGCGTGCGCAGGCAGATCCGGCAGAGGCGGAAGCGGCGGTAGAAGGCCCGCGGCCGGCCGCACACTGGGCAGCGGTTGTAGGCCCGGACCTTGAACTTCGGGGGCCGCGCCGCCTTCACCATGAGACAGGTCTTTGCCATGGGCCTCGAATACCCTCGTCACGCCCGGAACGGCATCCCGAGCGCCTTCAGCAGGGCCTTCCCTTCGGCGTCCGTCCGCGCGGTCGTACAGATCACCACGGTGAGGCCCTTGATCTTGTCCACCTTGTCGAGGTTGATCTCCGGGAAGATCACCTGCTCCCGGATGCCGAGCGAGTAGTTGCCGCGACCGTCGAAGGCCCGGTCGGGCACCCCCTTGAAGTCGCGCACGCGCGGCAGCGCGACGTTCACGAGCCGGTCGAAGAACTCGTACATCCGCGCCCCGCGCAGCGTCACCATCGCGCCGATGGGCGTCCCCTCGCGCAGCTTGAAGTTGGAGATCGCCTTGCGCGCGCGGGTGACCACCGGCCGCTGCCCGGTGATCGCCGCCAGCTCCTCCACCGCCGAGTCGAGCACCTTCGGGTTCTGCGTCGCCTCGCCGAGCCCCATGTTGAGCACGATCTTCTCGAGCCGCGGCACGGCGAGCGGGTTCGTCTTGCCGAGGTCGCGGGCGAGGGCCGGCACGATCTCGCGCCGGTAGCGCTCGAGCAGCCGCGGGAGCGTCGGGGAAGCTGCGGGCGTCTCAGGCATGGTCGAGCTGCTCGCCGCAGCGCCGGCAGAGCCGCACGGCGCGGCCGTTCTCGAGCCGCCGCGTGCCGACACGCGTCGGCTTGTTGCAGCGGCCGCAGATGGGGAGCACGTTCGATGCGTGGATCGACGCCTCCTTCTCCACGATGCCGCCGGGGCTCTGCACCCCCCGCGGCTTCGTGTGCCGCTTCACCAGATTCACGTGCTCGATGACGACGCGGTCGCGGTCGGGCAGGACGCGCAGCACCTTGCCCGTCTTGCCGCGCTCGCGGCCCGCGATCACCATCACCGTATCGTCCTTGCGCAGCCGTTGGAGCGCCATGCTAGAGCACCTCGGGCGCGAGCGAGATGATCTTCATGAACCGCTTGGCACGCAGCTCCCGGGCAACCGGACCGAAGATGCGAGTGCCGATCGGCTCGCGCGCGTTGTCGATGAGCACGGCCGAGTTCGTGTCGAAGCGGATGTAGGAGCCGTCGGGCCGGCCCACCTCCTTTGCGGTGCGGACGACCACCGCCCGGGTCACGTCGCCCTTCTTCACCTTCGCGTTCGGAATCGCCTCCTTCACCGAGACCACGATCACGTCGCCGATCGAGGCGTACTTCCGCCGCGTGCCGCCCAGCACCTTGATGCAGAGCACCTTGCGCGCGCCGCTGTTGTCGGCGACGTCGAGGACGGTTTCCGCTTGGATCATGCCGGCACCTCCCCGCCTGCCACCGGCTCGCCAGCTCCCTCCTGGCGGGAGAGGATCGCCTGGACGGCCCAGCGTTTGTCGTGCGAGCGCGGCCGGGTCTCGACGATCCGCACGCGATCGCCCACGCGGCAGCGGTTCTGCTCGTCGTGCGCCTTGTAGCGCACCCGCCGGCGCAGGTACTTGCGGTACTTGGCGTGCCGCACCAGCCGGTCGACGACGACCACGACGGTCTTGTCCATGCGGTCGGAGACGACCAGTCCCTCGCGCTGCTTGCGCCGCCCGGTGCTCATCCGGCCCCTCCGCCGTGCGTGCGCTCGCGGAGCACGGTCTTCACCCGCGCGAGCTCGCGGCGCGTGCTGCGAACCTTCATGGGATTGGGGAGCTGCGAGGTCGCCCGCCGCAGCCTGAGGTGGAACAGCTCCTCGACGAGCTCGCGCTCCTTCGCGCGCAGCTCCTCGAGCCCCATCTCGCGCAGCTCCGCGGCCTTCATGCCGCCGTGCCTCCGGCCGGCGCGGCATGGCGCTCGCGGATCTGGCTTGCGACCGAGAGCTTCGCCGCGGCGAGCTTGAGCGCGCGCACCGCCGCCGTGCGCTCGACCCCTTCCATCTCGAAGAGCATGCGGCCGGGCTTCACCACCGCCACCCACGACTCGGGCGACCCCTTTCCCTTGCCCATGCGCGTCTCGGCGGGCTTCTTCGTGAGCGGCTTGTCCGGGAAGACCCGCACCCACACGCGCCCGCCGCGCTTGATCGCCCGCGTGAGGGCAACGCGCGCGGCCTCGATCTCCCGCGCGCTCATCCAGCCCCGCTCGAGCGCCTGCAGCCCGTAGTCGCCGAAGGCGAGCGTCGCCCCCCGCCACGCCGTGCCCCGGCGGCGCCCCTTCTGCATCTTCCGCCACTTGACCTTCTTCGGAGCGAGCATCTCCCGTTTCCGCTACACGCCGAGGGCGGCGCGCTCCTCCTCCTGCTTGCTCAGGACCTCGCCCCGGAAGATCCACACCTTGACGCCGATCACGCCGTAGGTCGTCTTCGCCTGGGCGAAGCCGTAGTTCACGTCCGCGCGCAGCGTGTGCAGCGGCACACGGCCCTCGCGGTACCACTCCGTGCGGGCGATCTCGGAACCGCCGAGCCGCCCGGCGCATTGCACGCGGATGCCCTGCGCGCCCATGCGCATCGCGCGCGCGACCGCCTCCTTCATGGCGCGCCGGAACGCCACCCGGCGCTCGAGCTGCAGCGCCACGTTCTCGGCCACGAGCTGGGCGTCGAGGTCGGGGCGCCGGACCTCCTGGATGTTGATGAACGTCTCCTTGCGGGTGAGCCGGCCGAGCTCCTGCTTGAGCTTCTCGATCTCGGCGCCCTTCTTGCCGATCACGATGCCGGGCCGCGCGGTGTAGATGTTGATCTTCGCCTTGTTGGCCGCGCGCTCGATCTCGATCTTGGAAACCCCCGCGTGGTAGAGGCGCTTCTTCAAGAAGTTGCGGATCTTGATGTCCTCGTGCAGGAGGTCCGCGTACTCGCGGTGGGCAAACCAGCGCGAATCCCAGCTCTCGATCACGCCCACGCGGAAGCCCTTCGGATGCACCTTCTGGCCCACGGCTTACCTCTCCCCGCCCGGACGGCGCTCGTCGACGACGATGGTGATGTGGCTCGTGCGCTTGAGGATCCGCGTCGCCCGGCCGTGCGCGCGCGGGAGGAACCGCTTGAGCGTCGGGCCCTCGTCGACGTAGGCGCGCTTGACGACGAGCCGGTCCACGTCGACGCGCTGCCCCGACTCCGCGTTCGCCACCGCCGAGCGGAGCGTCTTGGCGATGAGCTTCGCGCCGCGCTTGGGCGTGTACTCGAGGATGCCGAGCGCCGTCTCGACGGGCTTGCCGCGGATGAGCCCCATGACGAGCCGCGCCTTCTGCGCCGAGAGCCGCACGAATCGGCTGGTCGCCCGCGCCTCCATGCTCACGCCTTCTTCGCCGCGGCCGCCGGCGCCGCGGCCGCCGCCGGGGCCCCGCCCTCGACCTTCCCCTTGCGGTCCCCCGAGTGCCCGTGGAAGGTCCGCGTCGGGGCGAACTCGCCGAGCTTGTGGCCCACCGCGTTCTCGGTGACGAACACCGGGATGAACTTGCGCCCGTTGTGGACCGCGAAGGTGAAGCCGACCATCTCCGGCGTAATGGTCGAGCGCCGCGACCACGTCTTCACCACGCGCTTCTCGCCGCTGTCGATCATCGCCCGCACCTTCTTGAGCAGGTGCGCGTCCACGAACGGCCCTTTCTTGACCGACCGCGCCACCGACGCCTACCCCTTCCCCGCCTTCCGCCGCTGGACGATCCAGCGGTCGGTGCGCTTGTTGTGCCGCGTCTTGTAGCCCTTGGTGGGCTTGCCCCACGGCGTCTGAGGGTGATTGCCCTTCGAGCGGCCCTCCCCGCCGCCGTGCGGGTGATCGACCGGGTTCATCGCGATCCCCCGCACGCGCGGGCGCCGGCCGAGCCAGCGCACGCGGCCGGCCTTCCCGTAGGAGATGTTTTCGTGCTCGAGGTTCCCCACCTGCCCGACGGTCGCGCGGCACGCGAGCCGCACGCGCCGCAGCTCGCCCGAGGGCAGCTTGAGCAGCGCGTAGTCGCCCTCCTTCGCCATGAGCTGGATGGCCGCCCCGGCGCTGCGCCCGAGCTGTCCGCCGTGCCCCTCGCGCAGCTCCACGTTGTGCACGACGCTCCCGAGCGGGATGTTCGCGAGCGGCAGGCTGTTCCCGGGCTTGATGTCGGCCGTGGGCCCCGCCTCCACCCGGTCGCCCACGCCGAGCCCGACGGGGGCGAGAATGTAGCGCTTCTCGCCGTCGGCGTAGTGGAGGAGCGCGATGCGCGCCGAGCGGTTCGGATCGTACTCGATGGCGGCCACGGTCGCCGGCACGCCCACCTTGTCGCGCTTGAAGTCGATGCGTCGGTAGAGGCGCTTGTGTCCGCCCCCGCGATGCCGAACGGTCATGCGGCCGAGGTTGTTGCGCCCGCCCGACTTGCGCAGCGGCTCGGTGAGCGCGGGCTCGGGGCCCCGCCGGGTGATCTCGGCGAAGTCGTGCCCGGTCTGGAAGCGACGGCCCGCCGACGTCGGGCGATACTGGACGATGGCCACGGCGCTACGCTCCCTCGAAGAAGTCGATGCGGTCGCCTTCGGCGAGCGTCACGTACGCCTTCTTCCAGTCGGGCCGCCGGCCCTGGTGACGGCCGACGCGGCGGACCTTGCCGAGCTGCCGCGCGGTGCGGACCTTCACCACGCGCACCTTGAACAGCGTCTCGACCGCCTGGCGGATCTCGATCTTGTTCGCCCGCGGGTGCACCCGAAACACGACCTGGTTGCCCGCCTCGCTGACGAGCGTGCCCTTTTCCGTGATCACGGGCCCCTGCACGACCTCGGCCAGGTTCATGCCCCGTCTCCCAGCCGCGCCGCAACGGCCTCGAGCGCCGGCCTGGTCATCACGAGCGTCGCGTGGCCGAGGACGTCGTAGACGTTGAGCGCCGCGGCGGGCAGCACCTTCACCTGCGGGAGGTTGCGTGCCGCGAGCCCGACCGTCGTATCGGGCGCCGCGAGCACGACGAGCACGCTCCCCTCGATGCCGAGCCCGGCGAGCCACGCGAGCATGCGCTTGGTCCGGGGCTCCTCAAGCCGGATTTCCTCCACGACCACGAGGCGGCCCTCGGCGTGCCGCGCCGCGAGCGCCGAGCGCAGCGCCGCGCGGCGCGCCGAGCGCGGAAGCCGCTGCGTGTAGTCGCGCGGGCGCGGACCAAAGATCGTCCCGCCGCCCGTCCAGAGCGGCGAGCGGATGCTGCCCGCCCGGGCCCGTCCCGTCCCCTTCTGCCGCCACGGCTTCTTGCCACCGCCACGCACCTCGCCCCGCGTCTTGGTCTTCGCCGTGCCCGCCCGGCGGCTCGCACGCTGGGCGCGCACGGCCTCGTAGAGGAGGTGCTCGCGGACCGGTCCCGCGAGCACCGCCGCCGGCACCTGCACCTCGCCCACCGGTTCGCGCTGCGGCGAGAGGACCGGGAGACGCAGCACCTCGCTCACGGCTGCCGGACCTCCCCCATGCGCCGCACGAGCACCGTGCCCCGGCGCGCGCCGGGCACGGCGCCGCGCACGAGCAGGAGATGCTCCTCCGGCCGCACGGCCACGACCGTGAGGTTGCGCACGGTCACCCGCTCCGCACCCCAGCGGCCCGCCATGCGCTTGCCCTTGAAGACGCGTCCCGGGAACGAGCGGTTGCCGATCGAGCCGCCGTGGCGGAAGTACTCGTGCGTGCCGTGCGAGGCCGGGAAGCCGCCGAACTTGTGCCGCTTGATGACGCCCGCCGTCCCCCGGCCCTTGCTCGTCCCGGTCACCTGGACGCGCTCGCCCGCCTTGAAGACGTCGGCCACGGTGACCTGCGCCCCGACCGGCGGCATGTCGGCGCCCACGACGCGAAGCTCCCGGAGGACCGCGAACGCAGGCGTGCCCGCCTTCGCGAACTGCCCGGCGAGCGCCTTCGGGAGCCGCCGGGTCTTGCGCACGCCGAAGCCGAGCTGCACGGCGTCGTAGCCGTCGCGCTCGGCCCGACGCGTCGCCACCACCGTGCACGGCCCCGCCTCGATGACGGTCACCGGCACGAGCACGCCGTCGGCCGTGTAGACCTGCGTCATCCCGAGCTTGCGTCCGATGAGGCCGGCCACACCCATCGCTGCACCTACTGGAGCTTGATCTCCACGTCGACGCCGGCGGCCAGGTCGAGCTTGCCGAGGGCGTCGATCGTCTGCTGCGTGGGCTCGAGAATGTCGAGCAGCCGCTTGTGCGTCCGGATCTCGAACTGCTCCCGCGACTTCTTGTCGACGTGCGGGGAGCGGTTCACCGTGAAGCGCTCGATGTGCGTCGGCAGCGGGATCGGGCCGGCCACCCGTCCGCCCGTGCGGCGTACGGTGTCGACGATCTCCCGCACCGACTGGTCGAGCAGGCGGTGATCGTACGCCTTCAGGCGGATGCGGATCTTCTCGTTCATGCCTACTCGAGGATCTTCGTCACCACCCCGGCGCCGACGGTCCGGCCGCCCTCGCGGATGGCGAACCGCAGCCCCTCGTCCATCGCGATGGGCGTGATGAGCTCGACCTTGAGCTGCACGTTGTCGCCCGGCATCACCATCTCGACGCCTTCGGGGAGCGTGCACACCCCGGTCACGTCCGTGGTGCGGAAATAGAACTGCGGGCGGTAGTTCGAGAAGAACGGGGTGTGCCGCCCGCCCTCCTCCTTGGTGAGAATGTACGCCTCGGCCTGGAACTTCGTGTGCGGCGTGATCGAGCCCGGCTTGGCGAGCACCTGCCCGCGCTCGACCTCCTCGCGCTTGATGCCGCGCAGCAGGCAGCCGATGTTGTCGCCGGCGATGCCCTCGTCGAGGAGCTTGCGGAACATCTCGACGCCGGTGACGACGGTCTTCTGCGTGGGCCGGATGCCGACGATCTCGACCTCCTCGCCGACCTTGATCTTCCCGCGCTCGACGCGGCCGGTGGCCACCGTGCCGCGGCCGCTGATCGAGAACACGTCCTCGATCGGCATGAGGAAGGGCTTGTCGATGTCGCGCTTGGGCTCGGGGATGTAGGTGTCGATGGCGTCCATGAGCTTCTGGATCGCCTGGGCGCCGAGCTCGCCCTGATCGCCCTCGAGCGCCTTGAGCGCGCTGCCGCGGATGATCGGGATCTCGTCGCCGGGGAACTCGTACTTCGAGAGCAGCTCGCGCACCTCGAGCTCGACCAGGTCGAGCAGCTCCTTGTCCTCGACCGCGTCCACCTTGTTCATGAAGACCACGATCGCCGGCACGCCGACCTGCCGCGCGAGCAGGATGTGCTCGCGGGTCTGGGGCATCGGCCCGTCGGTCGCCGCCACGACGAGGATCGCGCCGTCCATCTGCGCGGCGCCCGTGATCATGTTCTTGATGTAGTCGGCGTGCCCCGGACAGTCGACGTGGGCGTAGTGGCGCTTCTCGGTTTCGTACTCGACGTGCGCCGTCGCGATCGTGATGCCGCGTTCCCGCTCTTCGGGGGCCTTGTCGATCTGATCGAAGGCGACGAACTGGCCGAGCCCTTTCGCGGCCTGCACCTTGGTGATCGCCGCCGTGAGCGTGGTCTTGCCGTGATCGATGTGCCCGATGGTGCCCACGTTCACGTGCGGCTTCTTGCGCTCGAACTTTGCCTTTGCCATGGCGGTCCTCCCTGAGCCTCCTAGCCCGCCTGCGCTGCCTCGGCGACGCGGGCCCCCTGGCGCAGCGCCTCGGGACCCACCCCCTTCGGCACGGGCTCGTAGTGCAGGAACTGCATCGTGAAGGTCGCGCGCCCCTGGCTGCGCGACCGGAGATCCGTCGCATACCCGAACATTTCCGCGAGCGGCACCACGGCCTGGATCACCTGCGTCCTGCCGCGCGGCTCCTGCCCCACGATGCGGCCGCGCCGCCGGTTGATGTCGCTGATGACGTCGCCCATGAACTCCTCGGGCGTCACCACCTCGAGCGACATGATCGGCTCGAGGATCACCGGCTGGGCCTTGGCCATCCCCTCCTTGAACGCCATCGAGGCGGCGACCTTGAAGGCGATCTCCGAGGAGTCGACCTCGTGGTAGGAGCCGAAGATGACCGTCGCCTTGACGTCGACGACCGGGTAGCCCGCGAGGACGCCCGATTCCATCGCCTCGCGGACGCCCTTTTCGATCGCGGGGATGAACTCGCGGGGGATGACCCCGCCCTTGGTGCCGTCGACGAAGGCGAAGCCGGCGCCGGGCTCCTGCGGCTCGAGGCGCAGGACCACGTGCCCGTACTGCCCGCGGCCGCCCGTCTGGCGGATGTACTTCGCCTCCTGCTCGACGGCGCGGCGGATCGTCTCTTTGTACGCGACCTGCGGCTTGCCAACGTTGGCGTCGACCTTGAACTCGCGGAGTAGCCGATCGACGATGATCTCCAAGTGCAGCTCGCCCATGCCCGAGATGAGCGTCTGGCCCGTCTCCGGGTCGGTCGAGACGCGGAACGACGGGTCCTCGGTGGCAAGCCGCTGCAGCGAGGTGCCGAGCCGCTCCTGATCGGCCTTGGTCTTGGGCTCGATGGCGATCGAGATGACGGGCTCGGGGAACTGCATCCGCTCGAGCACGATCGGCCGCGTCTCCTCGCAGAGCGTGTCGCCGGTCGTCGTGTCGCGGAGCCCGACGGCGGCGGCGATGTCGCCCGCGAACACCTCCTTGATCTCCTCGCGCTTGTTCGCGTGCATCTTGAGGAGCCGCCCGATGCGCTCCTTCTTGCCCTTCACCGAGTTGTAGACGTACGAGCCCGAGCTCAGCACGCCGGCGTACACGCGCAGGAACGTGAGCGTGCCCACGTAGGGGTCGCTCATGATCTTGAAGGCGAGCGCGGTAAACGGCGCGTCGTCGCTCGCCGGGCGCTCTTCCTCGGCCCCGGTGAGCGGATTCGTGCCGCGCACCGGCGGCACGTCGAGCGGCGACGGCAGATAGTCGACCACCGCGTCGAGGAGCGGCTGCACGCCCTTGTTCCGGAAGGCCGAGCCGCAGAGCACGGGCACGAGCGCGAGCCGCAGCGTCCCCGCCCGGATCGCCGCCCGGACTTCGCCCTCGGTGAGGGGCTCGCCGTTCAGGTACTTCTCGAGCAGCCGCTCGTCGACGTCGGCCAGCGCTTCGAGCATGCGCTCGCGGGCAGCCGTCGCCTCGGCGCGCAGCTCCTCGGGAATGGGCTCCTCGCGGTACTCGGCGCCGAGCGTCTCGTCTTTCCAGACCACGGCCTTCATCGTGACCAGGTCGATCACGCCGCGGAAAGCGTCCTCGGCGCCGAGCGGGAGCTGGACCACGACCGGATTGGCCGCCAGCCGCTCGCGCATCTCGCGGACGACCCGCGGGAAGTCCGCGCCCACCCGGTCGAGCTTGTTGACGAAGGCGATGCGCGGCACCCGATAGCGGTCGGCCTGCCGCCACACGGTCTCCGACTGCGGCTCGACGCCGCCCACGCCGCAGAACACCGCGACCGCGCCGTCGAGCACGCGCAGGCTGCGCTCGACCTCGATCGTGAAGTCGACGTGCCCGGGCGTGTCGATGATGTTGATGCGGTGCTCGCGCCAGAAGCAGGTGGTGGCGGCGGACGTGATGGTGATGCCGCGCTCCTGCTCCTGCACCATCCAGTCCATGACCGCCGTGCCCTCGTGCACCTCGCCGAGCTTGTAGCTGATGCCCGTGTAGTAGAGGATGCGCTCGGTGGTCGTCGTCTTGCCGGCATCGATGTGGGCCATGATGCCGATGTTGCGCGTGCGCTCGAGGGGGACGGTGCGCGGCATCGCAGGGTGCCCTACCAGCGGTAGTGGGCGAAGGCCTTGTTCGCCTCCGCCATGCGGTGCGTGTCGTCCTTCTTCTTGACGGCGCCGCCCCGTCCCGCGGCCGCGTCGAGCAGCTCGCCGGCGAGCTGCTGCACCATCGACTTCTCGGGCCGCAGGCGCGCGTTCTGCACGATCCAGCGCATCGCGAGCGAGAGCCGCCGCTGCGGCCGGACCTCGACCGGCACCTGGTAGGTGGCGCCGCCCACCCGACGGGAGCGCACCTCGACGAGCGGCTTCACCTGATCGAGCGCCCGCTTGAAGACCGCGAGCGGGTCCTCCTTCGCCCGCTCGCCCACGAGCTCGAGCGCAGCGTAGAAGATCCGCTCGGCGAGGCTCTTCTTCCCGTCGACCATCATCGTGTTCACGAACTTCGCCACCAGCCGATCGTGGTACTTGGGATCGGGGAGAACTTCTCTGCGCTTGACTTCGCCCTTGCGTGGCATGCGGGTGCACGGCTGGCGGGCCGGCGGGGTGCGGCGGCGCGCCGCCCCCGCCCGCGCCGCGCTTCACTTCGGTCGTTTCGCTCCGTACTTCGAGCGGCCCTGCCGCCGATCCTGGACGCCGATCGAATCGAGGGTGCCGCGGATGATGTGATAGCGCACGCCCGGGAGGTCTTTCACCCGCCCGCCCCGGATGAGCACGACCGAATGCTCCTGGAGGTTGTGCCCCACCCCGGGGATGTACGAGGTCACCTCGATGCCGTTGGTGAGCCGCACGCGCGCGACCTTGCGCAGCGCCGAGTTGGGCTTCTTCGGCGTCTGCGTGTAGACGCGCGTGCACACGCCGCGCTTCTGCGGCGAGGCCTGCAGGGCCGGCGCCTTCCGCTTGGCGTACTGCTTCGCGCGCCCGCGCTTTACGAGCTGGTTGATCGTCGGCATCGATTCAAACGAAAACGCGCACTTTAGGGAGTCGCTCCCGCGCTGTCAACCATCCGGGGCCTTTCAGGCGACCGCCTCCGGCACCTCGGCTGCGGCCTCCTCCGCAGGCGTCGCCGGCTCGTCCGCCACCGCCTCCATGGTCGCGTACTTCGCGAGCCCCGTGCCCGCCGGAATGAGCCGGCCCATGATCACGTTCTCCTTGAGGCCGACGAGGCGATCCACCTTCCCGTTGATCGCCGCCTCGGTGAGGACCTTGGTCGTCTCCTGGAAGGACGCCGCCGAGATGAAGCTCTCGGTCGAGAGGCTCGCCTTGGTGATACCGAGCAGCAGCGGCTCGGCCACCGCCGGCTGCCCGCCGGCGGCGAGCACGCGCTGGTTCTCCTCCTCGAAGCGCCACTTCTCGACCTGATCGCCGATCAGGAAGTCCGTGTCGCCGACCTCCTTGATGCGCACGCGGCGGAGCATCTGGCGCACGATGACCTCGATGTGCTTGTCGTTGATGCGCACGCCCTGCAGCCGGTAGATCTCCTGCACCTCGTCGACCAGGTACTTGGCGAGCGCCTTCTCGCCGAGGATCGTCAGGATGTCGTGCGGGTTCGAGCTGCCGTCCATGAGCGGTTCGCCCGCCTTCACGTAGTCGCCCTCGCGGACGCTGATGTGCTTGCCCTTGGGGATGAGGTACTCGCGCGGCTCGCCCACCTCGGGCGTGACGATCACCTTGCGCTTGCCCTTCGTGTCCTTGCCGAACGAGACCTGCCCGTCGATCTCGCTCACGACCGCGAATTCCTTCGGCTTGCGCGCCTCGAACAGCTCGGCCACGCGCGGCAGGCCCCCCGTGATGTCCTTGGTCTTGGTCGTCTCGCGCGGGATCTTCGCGATGACGTCGCCCGGGGCGACCACCTGCCCCTCGACCACGTTGAGGTGCGCGCCGACCGGGAGGAGGTAGCGCGCCTCGCCCGTGCCGATCTTCGCCGTCTGCCCGGAGGCATCCTTGATCGAGATGCGCGGCCGCTTGTCGACGTCCTTGTGGTCGACGACGACCTTCGTGGAGAGCCCCGTCCGCTCGTCCACCTTCTCCTCCATGGTGACGCCCTCGAGGATGTCGCCGAACTTCACGACGCCGCCGACCTCGGTGAGGATGGGGATCGTGTACGGATCCCATTCGGCGATCATCTCGCCTGCCTTCACTTTGGCCCCGTCGCGCTTCTTGAGCTTGGCCCCGTAGACGATGGGATAGCGTTCGCGTTCGCGCTCCCGCTCCCGGCTGCCCTCTGGGTAGTCGACGATCGCGACCTCGCCGTTGCGGTTCATCACGATGAGGTCGCCGTCCTTGCCCTCGACCGTCACCACGTTGATCAGCTTGAGGAAGCCCTCGTTGCGCGCTTCCAGCGTCGTCTGCTCGGCGCGGCGGCTCGCCGTCCCGCCGATGTGGAACGTGCGCATGGTGAGCTGCGTGCCCGGCTCGCCGATCGACTGCGCGGCGATCACCCCGATCGCCTCGCCGAGGTTCACCATGTGGCCGCGCGCGAGGTCGCGCCCGTAGCACTTGCAGCACACGCCCTGGCGCGACTGGCAGGTGAGCACGGAGCGGATCTTCACCCGCTCGAGCCCCGCGTCCTCGATGAGCGCCACCTTCGCCTCGTCGATCTCCTCGTTGGCCTGCACGATCACGCGTCCGGTGAACGGATCGCGGATGTCCTCGAGCGCCACGCGCCCGAGGACGCGATCGCCGAGCCCCTCGATGATCTCGCCGCCCTCGACGAGCGGGGCCATCTCGATGCCGTCGAGCGTCCCGCAGTCCTCCTCGGTGATGATCGAGTCCTGGGCGACGTCGACGAGCCGCCGCGTGAGGTAGCCCGAGTTCGCGGTCTTGAGCGCCGTGTCGGCGAGCCCCTTGCGGGCACCGTGGGTCGAGATGAAGTACTGGAGGACCGTCAGCCCCTCGCGGAAGTTCGCGGTGATGGGCGTCTCGATGATCTCGCCCGACGGCTTCGCCATGAGCCCGCGCATGCCGGCGAGCTGCCGGATCTGCTGCGCGGAGCCGCGCGCGCCGGAGTCCGCCATCATGAAGATCGGGTTGAACGAGGGCACCCGGTGCACCTTGCCCTGTGCGTCCCGCACCTCCTCGCTCCCGAGCTCGCGCAGCATCTCGTCGGCGATCTTGTCCGTGACCTCCGCCCAGATGTCGACCACCTTGTTGTAGCGCTCGCCGTCGGTGATGAGGCCCTTGTTGTACTGGTCCTCGATCTCGCGGACGGCGGCGTGGGCGGCGTCGAGGAGCTGCTGCTTCGCCGCGGGGATCACCATGTCCTTGATGCAGATCGAGATCCCCGCCTTGGTCGCCTGATCGTAGCCCAGGTCCTTCAGGCGATCCGCGAAGATCACCGTCGCCTTGTTGCCGGCGCGCCGGTAGGCGAGATCGATCAAGGTGCCGAGCTCCTTCTTCTTCATCACCTTGTTGACTTCCGCGAACGGGATCTCGCGCGGCACGATCTCGTAGAGCAGCACGCGCCCGACCGTGGTGTCGACGAGCTGCCCGGTCCCGCCGGCTTCGCGCGGCACGCGCACCTTGATGCGCGCCTGGAGCGCGACCTCGCCCTGATCGTAGGCAATGCGCACCTCGTCGAAGTTGGCGAACACCCGCCCCTCGCCGGGGACGCCCACGCGCTCGCGGGTCATGAAGTAGAGGCCGAGCACGATGTCCTGCGTCGGCACGATGATGGGCTTGCCGTGCGCAGGCGAGAGAATGTTGTTGGTGGACATCATCAGGGCCCGGGCCTCGACCTGGGCTTCGACCGACAGCGGGACGTGCACCGCCATCTGGTCGCCGTCGAAGTCGGCGTTGTACGCCGCGCAGACCAGCGGGTGGAGCTGAATCGCCTTGCCCTCGATCAGCACGGGCTCGAAGGCCTGGATCCCGAGCCGATGCAGCGTCGGCGCGCGGTTCAGGAGCACCGGGTGCTCCTTGATGACCTCGTCGAGGATGTCCCAGACCTCGGGGCGCTCCTTCTCGACCATCTTCTTCGCGCTCTTGATGGTCGTCACATAGCCGCGCTCCTCGAGCTTGTTGTAGATGAAGGGCTTGAACAGCTCGAGCGCCATCTTCTTCGGCAGCCCGCACTGGTGCAGCCTGAGCTCGGGCCCCACGACGATCACGGAACGCCCCGAGTAGTCGACGCGCTTGCCGAGCAGGTTCTGCCGGAAGCGCCCGCTCTTGCCCTTGAGCATGTCGGAGAGGGACTTAAGCGGACGCTTGTTCGGTCCGGTGATCGCCCGGCCCCGCCGCCCGTTGTCGAACAGCGCGTCCACCGCCTCCTGGAGCATCCGCTTCTCGTTGCGGATGATGATGTCCGGCGCGTTGAGCTCCATCAGGCGCTTCAGTCGGTTGTTGCGGTTGATCACGCGCCGGTAGAGGTCGTTCAGATCCGAGGTGGCAAAGCGCCCGCCGTCGAGCGGCACGAGCGGGCGGAGGTCGGGCGGGATCACCGGGATGACCTCGAGGATCATCCATTCCGGCTTGTTGCCCGAGTTCTTGAAGGCCGAGATCACCTTGAGCCGCTTCGAGATCTTCTTCCGCCGCGCCTCGCTGGTCGCCTCCTTCATCTCGACGCGGAGATCGACGAAGAGCTTTTCGATGTCGAGGCGCCGCAAAAGCTCGCGGATCGCCTCCGCCCCCATGCCGGCGCGGAAGGCATCCGGCCCGTGCTCCTCGACGAGCTTGCGATAGCGGGCCTCGGAGAGGAGCTCGCGCTCCTGGAGCGAGGTCGTCCCGGGGTCGATCACCACATAGGACTCGAAGTAGAGGACCTTCTCGAGCTCCTTGAGCGTCATGTCGAGCAGCGTGCCGATGCGCGACGGCAGGCTCTTCAAAAACCAGATGTGCGCCACCGGCGTGGCGAGGTCGATGTGGCCCATGCGCTCGCGCCGGACCTTCGACTGGATCACCTCGACGCCGCACTTCTCGCAGACGACGCCGCGGTGGCGCATGCGCTTGTACTTGCCGCAGTTGCACTCGTAGTCCTTGGTGGGACCGAAGATCTTGGCGCAGAACAGCCCGTCGCGCTCGGGCTTGAAGGTCCGATAGTTGATGGTCTCCGGCTTCTTCACCTCGCCGTGCGACCAGGAGCGGATCTTCTCCGGCGACGCGAGCGAGATGCGGATCGCGTTGAAGTTGAGCGGGTTCTTCGGCTTCTCGAACAGACTGAAGAGATCTTCCATCATCGCGGTCGATTCCTCCGCCTACTGCGCTCGGTCCTCGACGAGCTCGACGTCGAGCGCGAGGCTCTGGAGCTCCTTCACCATCACGTTGAAGGACTCGGGCAGGCCGGGCTCGAGGACGTTCTCGCCCTTCACGATGGCCTCGTACATCCGGGTCCGGCCGGCCACGTCGTCGGACTTGACCGTGAGCATCTCCTGGAGCGTGTAGGCGGCGCCGTAGGCTTCGAGCGCCCACACCTCCATCTCGCCGAGCCGCTGCCCGCCGAACTGTGCCTTGCCGCCGAGCGGCTGCTGGGTGACCAGCGAATACGGCCCGGTCGAGCGCGCATGGATCTTGTCGTCCACGAGATGGTGGAGCTTCATCATGTACATGACCCCCACCGTGACCTCGTGGGCGAAGGGCTCGCCGGTGCGGCCGTCGTAGAGGCGCGTCTGCCCGCCCGCCGGCAGCGACGCACGGGCGATGTGCTTGAAGATCTCCTCCTCGGTAGCCCCGTCGAAGACCGGCGACGCCACGTGGATCCCGCGCGCCGCCTTGCGCGCGAGCTTGATCACATCCTCCTCGGTGAGCGAGTCGATGAACTCCGCGAGCTCCTTGCCCGCGTAGAGCTCCTTGAGCTTGCGCCGCAGCGCCTCGACGTCCGGCCGCCCGTTCTCCTCGAGCTCGGCGCGAAGCTGGTTCCCGAGCTCGCGGGCGGCCCAGCCGAGGTGCGTCTCGAGGATCTGCCCGACGTTCATGCGGCTCGGCACCCCGAGCGGGTTCAGCACGATGTCGACCGGGGTGCCGTCGGCGAGGTAGGGCATGTCCTCTTCGGGCAGGATGCGCGAGAGCACGCCCTTGTTGCCGTGGCGCCCCGCCATCTTGTCGCCGACCTGGAGCCGGCGCTTGATGGCGACGAACACCTTGACCATCTTGATCACGCCCGGGGGCAGCTCGTCGCCGCCCTTTAGGCGCTCGATCTTCTCGCCGAAGAACATCTTGATGAGGTCGACCTGCTCCTGCATCGCCTCCACGACACGGGAGAGCTCGTCCTCGATGCGCTCGTCGCCGACCTTGATGTCGCCCCAGTAGTTCGGCGGAATCTGCTCGAGCAGCTCGCGCGTGATCTCGACGCCCTTGTTGAGGAGCACCTTCCGCGTGTCGTCGGTGAGGCGCGCCGTCGTCGTCCGGCCGACCACGAGGCTCTCCACCTTGCGCTGCGTGCTCTCGCGGATGATGCGGATCTCGTCCTGCTGATCCTTGCGCAGCTTGGCGACCTCCTCGTCCTCGATCGCCTTCGAGCGGTCGTCCTTCTGGATGCCCTTGCGCGAGAACACGCGGGCGTTGATCACCGTGCCCTCGACGCCCGGGGGCACGCGCAGGCTCGTGTCGCGCACCTCGCCGGCCTTCTCGCCAAAGATCGCCCGCAGGAGCTTCTCCTCCGGCGAGAGCTGCGTCTCGCCCTTCGGGGTGATCTTGCCCACGAGGATGTCGCCCGGCTTCACCTCCGCCCCGATGCGGATGATGCCCGACTCGTCGAGATCCTTGAGCGCCTCGTCGCCGACGTTCGGGATGTCGCGGGTGATCTCCTCGGGGCCGAGCTTCGTGTCGCGGGCCACGCACTCGAACTCCTCGATGTGCACCGACGTGAAGAGGTCGTGCTTCACCACACGCTCGGAGATGAGGATCGAGTCCTCGAAGTTGTAGCCCCCCCAGGGCATGAAGGCGACGAGCACGTTGCGCCCCAGCGCGAGCTCGCCCATGTCGGTCGAGGGCCCGTCGGCGATCACATCGCCCGCCTTCACCCGGTCGCCCACCACCACGATCGGCCGCTGGTTGATGCACGTGTTCTGGTTCGAGCGCTGGTACTTGACGAGGTTGTAGATGTCGACGCCCGGGTCGCGGCCGTCGCTGGCGGGCTTGTCGGCCTTGATCACGATGCGCGTCGCATCGACCTGCTCGACGACGCCGTCGCGCTTGGCGATCAGCGTCACGCCCGAGTCGCGCGCCACCACCTTTTCCATGCCCGTGCCGACGAGCGGCGCCTCGGTGCGCAGGAGCGGCACCGCCTGGCGCTGCATGTTCGAGCCCATGAGCGCGCGGTTGGCGTCGTCGTTCTCGAGGAAGGGGATGAGCGAGGCGGCCACGGAGACGAGCTGGTTCGGCGAGACGTCCATGAACTCGACGCGGTCCGGCGTCACCATCGTGAACTCGCCGCCGATCCGTGCCGAGACGAGATCGGCGGTGAAGTGCCCCCGCGCGTCGAGCGGGGCGTTGGCCTGGGCGATGACGTGCTCCTCCTCCTCGAGCGCCGAGAGGTAGACGATCTCGTCGGTCACCCGCCCGTCCTTCACGCGCCGGTAGGGCGTCTCGACGAAGCCGAACTCGTTCACGCGCGCGTAGGTCGAGAGCGAGGCGATCAGCCCGATGTTCGGCCCCTCCGGCGTCTCGATCGGGCACACCCGCCCGTAGTGCGTCGGGTGGACGTCGCGGACCTCGAAGCCCGCACGCTCGCGGGTGAGCCCGCCCGGGCCGAGCGCGGAGAGCCGACGCTTGTGCGTCACCTCGGAGAGCGGGTTCGTCTGGTCCATGAACTGCGAGAGCTGTGAGGAGCCGAAGAACTCCTTGATGACGGCCGACACGGGCTTGTAGTTGATCAGCTCCTGCGGCATCAGCGTCTCGATGTCCTGGAGGCTCATGCGCTCCTTGATCGCCCGCTCCATGCGCACGAGCCCGATCCGGTACTGGTTCTCGACCAGCTCGCCGACGGCCCGCACCCGCCGGTTCCCGAGGTGGTCGATGTCGTCGATCTGGCCGTTGCCGTTCTTGAGCTCGATCAGGTAGCGCACGACCTCGAGGATGTCCTCGCGGCGCAGCGTGCCCTGGTCGAGGGGTACGTTCAGCTTGAGCTTGTGGTTGAGCTTGAGCCGGCCCACGCGCGAGAGGTCGTAGCGCTCGGGATTGAAGAAGAGGTTGTTGAAGAACGCGGCGGCGGTCTCCGGCGTCGGCGGATCGCCCGGACGCAGGCGACGGTAGATCTCGAGAATCGCCTCCTGCGGATCGTTGATCTTGTCCTGGAGCAGCGTGTTCCGCAGCGCCGGCCCGATGTGCGTGTCGTCGAGGATGAGGACCTCGAAGCGGTTGATCCCCCGCGCGCGAAGCTGCTCGAGCTTCTCCTCGGTCACCTCCTCGTTGGTCGCCACCACCACCTCGCCGGTCTTGGGATCCTTGACGTCGTGGGCGGCGACGCGCCCGATCACCTCCTCGAGACCGATCGGGATCTGCTCGATCCCCGCCTGCTCCATCTGCCGCAGCGCGAGCTTGGTGAACTTCCGGCCCTCCTTGAGGAGCAGCTCGTTGGTCCCCGGGTGCCGCACGTCGCGCGTCGCCTTGACGCCGACCAGGTGCTCGGGCTGGAAGAGCTTGCTCGCCTTGCGCCCCTCGAGGATGATCGTGTCGCGGCGGTAGAAGTAGTTGAGGAGGTCCTCGACGGTCATCCCGAGCGCCCGCAGCAGCACGGTGGCGTGGAACTTCCGCCGCCGGTCGATGCGCACGTAGAGGATGTCGCGGGGGTCGAACTCGAAGTCGATCCACGACCCCCGGTAGGGGATGATCCGTGCCGAGTAGAGGAGCTTGCCGCTCGCGTGCGTCTTGCCCTTGTCGTGGTCGAAGAAGACGCCCGGGGAGCGGTGGAGCTGCGAGACGATGACCCGCTCGGTGCCGTTCACCATGAACGTGCCGTGCTCGGTCATGAGCGGGATCTCGCCGAAGTAGACCTCCTGCTCCTTCACGTTCTTGATCGAGCGCACGCCGCTTTCCTGGTCGACGTCCCAGATCACGAGCTGCACGGTGACCTTGAGCGGCGCAGCGTACGTCATCCCGCGCTGCCGGCATTCCTCGACGTCGTACTTGGGCTCCGAGAGCGTGTAGCTCACGAACTCGAGCGACGCGGTCTCGTTGAAGTCCTTGATCGGGAAGACGGACTTGAAGACCGCCTGCAGGCCCTGGTCCTTCCGCGCCTCCGCGGGCACGTCTTTCTGCAGAAACTCGTCGTACGAGCGCTTCTGGATGTCGATCAGGTTGGGGATGTCGATGATCTTCCTGATCCGCCCGAACGACCGCCGCAGCCGGAAGTTGTTCGGAATCCGGGACGCCATCATCACGGCTTGGCTCATGCGCTGCTCCACCTACTTCAGCTCGACCGTGCCGCCCGCCTCCTCGATCTTCTTCTTGATGCTCTCGGCCTCCGCCTTGGGCACGCCCTCCTTGATCGGCTTGGGCGCCCCGTCGACGAGGTCCTTGGCCTCCTTGAGCCCGAGCCCCGTAAGCTCGCGGACGACCTTGATCACCTGGATCTTCTTCTCGCCGGCGCTCGCCAGCACGACCGTGAAGTCCTCCTTCTCGGGCGCGGGCGCCGCCGCCGCTCCGCCCGCCGCCGGCCCGACCGCCGCGACGGCCACCGGCGCGGCCGCCGAGACCCCGAGCTCGGCCTCGAGCTCCTTCACGAGCGCTGCGGCGTCGAGGAGGCTCATGTTCTTGAGGAAATCCTTCACCTGCTCACGCGTCACTTCCATCGGTTCTGCCACTCCCTTTCGTCGATTCTGGTCACCGCCTCACGCCGGCCCTCCCGCGCGCTCGGCCACCGCCGCCACCAGCCGGGCGAGGCGCGCCGCGGGCTCGTTCAGCGTGCGCAGCAGCCGCTGCGCCGGGGCCTGGAGGAGGCCCAGGAGCTGCGCGAGCACGACCTCGCGCGGCGGCAGGTCCGCGAGTGCCTTCACCGCCGGCGCGGTGAGCACCTGACCGTCGAGGACCGCGCCGCGGATCTCGAGCTTCGGCATCTCGTCGGCGAGCTTGCGGGTCACCTTGGCGACCGCCACCGGATCGCGGAAGCCCAGGATGACGGCCACCGGCCCGCTCAACAGCGGCTTCAAGCCCGCGTAGGGGCCGTCGCCGAGTGCGCGCCGGGCGAGCGTGTGCTTGGCGACACGACAGCGGCCATCGGCCTCGCGCACCGCGCGGCGCAGCCGGTTCATCTGTCCCGCGGTGAGCCCGCGGTATTCGGCCAGCACCGCCACCGTCGCCCGGCCGAACTCCTGTTCGAGGGTTCGAACGCTTTCCACCTTCTGCGCGCGTCGCATCCCGCCGCCCTCAGGCCGCCGTCGCGGTCCGCGCCGACACCGGATCGATGCGCACCGACGGCCCCATCGTCGTGGTCATCGCCACGCTCTGGAGGTAGTTGCCCTTCGCTGCCGCGGGCTTCGCCCGCACGAGGCTCGCGATCAGCGCCTGCGCGTTCGCCAGCAGCCGCTCCGGACCGAAGCTGCGCTTGCCGATCGGGACGTGCACGATCCCCGCCTTGTCCACGCGGTACTCGACCTTCCCCGCCTTCACCTCCCGCACCGCCTTGCCGACGTCGAAGGTGACGGTTCCCACCTTGGGATTCGGCATGAGCCCGCGCGGCCCGAGGATTTTCCCGAGACGGCCGACCTGGCTCATCATGTCCGGCGTCGCGATCGCCGTGTCGAACTCGAGCCACTGCTCGTCCTGGATCTTCTTGACCAGCTCCTCCGCCCCGACATGATCGGCACCCGCCTCCTGCGCCTCCCGCGCCTTCTCGCCCTTGGCGAACACGAGCACCCGCACGGTGCGGCCGGTGCCGTGCGGCAGGAGCACGGTGCCGCGCACGTTCTGATCGGCCTGCCGCGGGTCGACCCCCAGCTTGACCGCCATCTCGACGGTCTCGTCGAATTTCGCCTCGCCGCCGGCCGCCAGCAGCGTGCGCACCGCCTCGTCGAGCGCGTAGCGGCGGCTGCGGTCGATCCGGGCCGCCGCCTCGCGGTACCGCTTGCTCGGTCGTGCCATCGTCACACCACCTCGAGCCCGAGGCTCCGCGCCGTGCCCTCGATGGTCCGGATCGCCGCGGCGAGGTCCGCGGCGGTCAGGTCGGGCATCTTGAGGCGCGCAATCTCCTCGACTTGCTGCCGGGTCACCCGGCCGACCTTCTTTTTACCGGGCTCGCCCGAGCCCTTCTCGATGCCCGCCGCGCGCTTGAGGAGCACGGCGGCCGGGGGCGTCTTGGTGACGAAGGTGAAGGAGCGGTCGGCGTACACCGTGATGATGACGGGAATGATGAGCCCCGCCTGCGCCTGCGTCTGGGCGTTGAACGCCTTGCAGAACTCCATGATGTTGACGCCGCGCTGGCCGAGCGCCGGCCCCACCGGGGGGCTCGGGTTCGCCTGGCCGGCGGGGATCTGCAGCTTGATCTCGGCGATCACCTTCTTTGCCATGGATCAGCTCACGCCTTCTCCACCTGCACGAAGTCGAGCTCGACGGGGGTCGCGCGCCCGAAGATGCTGATGAGGACCCGCAGCTTCCCCTTGTCCGGCTTCACTTCCTCGACGACCCCGTTGAAGTCCTGGAAGGGCCCGTCGATGACCTTCACCTGCTCGCCCTGCTCGAAGAGCACCTTGGGCTTGGGCTTGACGGCGCCTTCCTCCATCTGGTGGGTGATCTCGCGCACCTCGGCTTCGGAAATGGGCGGGATGGATTCCGGATCGGTGGCCCCCCCGACGAAGCCCGTCACCTTCGGCGTCGACTTGATGATGTGCCAGGTCTCTTTGTCGAGGTGCATGTTCACGAGGATGTAGCCGGGGAAGAACTTCCGCGACGACGTCTTCTTCTTCCCCTTGACCAGCTCGACCACCTGCTCCGAGGGCACGAGGATCTCGCCGAAGCGCTCGGGGTTGCTCATCGAGCGGATGCGCTCCTCGAGCGCCGCCTTCACCTTGTGCTCGTAGCCCGAGTACGTGTGCACGACGTACCAGCGTCGTTCGATCGGCTTCGTCATGAGCTGAGCACCCGCCGGAGCAGCCACGAGAGCACGAAGTCGCACAACCCCAGGTAGGCGGCCACGATCACGACGCCGACGATCACCGCGACGGTCGCCCGTTGGGTCTCCTGGCGCGTCGGCCAGTGCACCTTCTTGAGCTCCGCCCAGCACTCCTCGAGGAATTCCCGGGAGCGGACGACCGGCTGCTTGAGAGGCTCGACGTTCATGCGCGCTTGCGTCCGGAGCCGTCAGGCGCGGGTCAGGCAGGATTCGAACCTGCAACCCCCGGATTTGGAGTCCGGTGCTCTAGCCGTTCGAGCTACTGACCCTGCACGCCGGAGGGTAGGCCCCCTCAGATCTTGCCCTCCTTGTGCGGCGTGTGACTCCGACACGCCGGACAGAACTTCCTGAGGCTCAGCTTGTCCGTCGTTCGCTTCTTGTTCTTGGTCGTGGTGTAGTTCTTCCGCTTGCAGCCGTCGCACACCAGCGTAATCAGATCCCGCATGCGCCGCCCTCTCCCGAGCCCACGACCGGATTCGAACCGGTGACCTCTTCCTTACCAAGGAAGTGCTCTGCCGCCTGAGCTACGTGGGCGCACGGCACCACGAGCGGGAGACGGGAATCGAACCCGCGACCTCGAGCTTGGAAGGCTCGAGCTCTGCCAACTGAGCTACTCCCGCACTGCATCGTCGGACGTGGAGAGGGGAGGATTCGAACCTCCGAAGGCATGCGCCGGCAGATTTACAGTCTGCTCCCTTTGGCCACTCGGGTACCTCTCCGCTTCCCCGCGGCGCCGGCGGAAGGAGCCGATGGTCGGAGTCGAACCGACGACCTGCTGATTACAAGTCAGCTGCTCTACCTCCTGAGCTACATCGGCGGGACGCTGCGCCCACCGTTGGCGCGCACGGTTCGAGATGGAACACCCCCCGGCCGCAGCGGCCGGCACGAGACACGATTGGATTCTGGGGACACGGCCCCCAGTCGACTCCGGTGACGAAACGCAGGCTTGTAGCATCGGCCTCTGTGGGTGTCAATGGAAGGTGGGCTCACGAACGGCGTTCTCTCCGCCGGACGACGACGTCGTAGACGGCGATGGCGGCCGCCACCGCCGCGTTCAGGGAATCCACGCCGGCCGCCATCGGGATATGCGCCTCGACGTCGCAAGTCCGGCGCACGAGCGGCCGGAGGCCGCCCCCTTCCCCGCCCACGACCAGCGCGGGCCGGCGCGGTACGTCGGTCGAGAAGAGATCCCGCCCCGCCCGGGCCGCGAGCCCGATGAGCCAGTACCCCTCCCCCTTGAGCGCCTCCATCGCCCGAACGAGGTTCGTCACCCGCACGATCACGAGCCCGAAGACGAGCCCGGCCGAGGCCGCCACGACCGTCGGGGTCACCGCGGCGCTGCGGTCCCGGGGCAGGACGACGCCACCCACCCCCGCGGCGCGCGCGGTGCGCAGCACGGCACCCAGGTTGCGCGGGTCCTGTATCCCGTCGAGCAGGAGGGCGCTCGCGCAGTCCGGGGCGAGGAGGCGCTCGAACGGGGCGTAGGCGAACGGCGCGGCGAGCGCCACGACGCCCTGGTGGTGCAGGCCACCGGCCAGGTGCGCGAGGGCCGCGCGGTCGGCCCGCTCCGGCGCGATCCCGCGGGCCCGGGCGGCCGCCGCGATCTCCTCGGCACGCGGGCCAGGGCCGAGGAGCAGGCGGCGCACGGACGCCCCGCTCCGCAGCAGCTCGAGCACCGGGTTCGCGCCCGGCACGACGAGCGCCCCCTCGGTTGTTCCCCGCCGGGTCATCGACTAGAACGGCTGCGGTTGAAGATCATTCACCGCTACATCCTCCGCGAGATCGCGACGCCGTTCCTGCTCGGGCTCTCGGTCTTCACCTTCGTCCTGCTGATCGCCCGCCTCCTCAAGCTCACCGAGCTGGTGGTCAACCGTGGGCTCCCGGCGACCATCATCCTGCGGCTCCTGAGCTACATCCTCCCGGCGTTCCTCGAGCTGACGGTCCCCATGGCCATGCTGCTCGCGATCCTGGTCGCCTTCGGACGGCTGTCGGCCGACTCGGAGATCATCGCGCTGCGCAGCTCGGGGCTGAGCCTCTACCAGCTCGTCCCGCCCGTCGCCACGGTCGCTGTGCTCACGATGGTGCTGACGGCCCTCCTCTCCATCTACGCCCGGCCCTGGGGCAACCGGCGGCTCAAGGCGGCGCTCTACGACATCGCTCGCACGCGGGCGAGCGCCGGGCTCAAGCCCGAGGTGTTCAACGACGAGTTCCCGGGGCTCGTGATCTACACCGACCACGTCGACGCCCGCAGCGACCGCCTCCAGCACGTGCTCATCGCCGACGAGCGCGATCCGCAGCAGCGGAACACGATCTTCGCCCGCGAGGGGCTCATGATCTCCGACCAGCAGGCGCAGACCGTGACACTGCGCCTGCTCGACGGCTGGATGCACACCGTCGACAACCGCGACAAGGCCGAGTACCAGACCGACTTCCGCTCCTACGACGTGAACCTCGACCTGCGCCAGGCGCTGGCCGAGGAGCGCAAGCGCGACGATCCGAAGGAGTTCACGCTGGGCGAGCTCGCCCGCGCCATCGCCGCCAAGCGGGCCCAGGGGCAGCCGTGCGGTCCGGAGCTGGTCGAGTACCACCGCAAGTTCTCGATTCCCGCCGCCTGCCTCGTCTTCGCGCTCGTCGCCATGCCCCTCGGCATCCAGCCGGCGCGCGCCGTCAAGTCACGGGCCTTTTCGACGAGCCTCGCCCTCCTCTTCGTGTACTACATCTTCCTCTCGACCGGGCAGGCGCTCGCCGAGCGCAACCTCCTCCCCGCGGTCGTGGGGCTCTGGCTGCCGAATGCGCTCTTTGCGGCGCTCGGCGCCCATCTCTTCGCGCGGGCGCTCCGCGAGCAGCCGGCGATCGGCACCGACTGGCTGGAGCGCCGCCTGGGCGACCTGCGGCGCTGGCTCGTGGGCCGGCTCGGCGCGGCGGCGTGAGGGGATGCGCACCCGCCGCCGCCTCGTCCTGCCCACCGTGAGCCGGCACATCGTCCGGGAGTTCACGGCCACGTTCGGGCTCACGCTCGCGGCGTTCGTCGCGATCTACGTGCTCGCCGACTTCTTCGATCGCATCGAGAGCTTCCTCAAGTACGATGCGCCGCTCGGCGCCATCCTGCGCTCGTTTCTGTTCAAGATGCCGCTGGTGATCACCCAGGTGACGCCGATGGCCGTCCTCGCCGGCGCGCTGGTGGGCCTCGGGCTCCTCGCCCGTCAGAACGAGTTCGTCGCGCTGCGCGCCTGCGGCGTGAGCATCTGGCAGGTGCTGCTGCCCCTGCTCGGCATGGCTGCCGCCGTCGCAGTCGTCGTGTTCGTCTGGAACGAGACGGTCGTGCCGTACAGCGCGCGGCGGTGGCACGAGATCGAGGACATCGAGATCAAGAAGCGCACCGTGGCTACCGTCTTTACCGGCGACGAGATCTGGTACCACGGTCGCGCGGGATTCTACAACATCAGCCGCATCGCGCCCCGCAAGCATGCGCTCTACGGCCTCACCGTCTACCAGCTCGGCCGCAACTTCCGTCCGGCGCGCGTGATCGAGGCCGCGTCGGCGACCTGGGACGGCGAGCGCTGGCACCTCGAGGGCGGGCACGTCCGCGAGTTCGGCCCCGACGGCTGGCGGGACGTACCCCTCGAGGAGGGCACGTTCACCCTTCCCGAGCGTCCCGACGACTTCCGCGTCGCCTACGTCGAGCCGGAGGAGTTCAGCTTCGGCACGCTCCGCCAGCAGATCCAGCAGCTCCGCGCCAAGGGCATCGACGCCTCGGAGAGCCTGGTCGACCTGTACCTCAAGCTCGCGCTGCCGGCCGCGAGCGTCGTGCTCATGCTGGTGGCGGTACCGCTCGCGGTGCGCGGCACCCGCGTGACGAGCCTCGCCGCGGGCGTCGGCCTCGGCTTCGCCATCGGCTTTGCCTACTTCATCGTGCTCGCGTTCGCGCGCGCGCTCGGCCAGGCGTCCACCCTGCCGCCGCTCTTCGCTGCCTGGGCAGCGAACCTGCTCTTCGCCGCGGTCGGCACCTACTACCTGCTCGGCACCGACTGACGCGCTACGGCACCAGCGCCGGACGGTCGAGGGCGAGCGTCTCCGGCAAGCCGAGCATCAGGTTGAGGCACTGCACCGCCTGCCCGGCGGCGCCCTTGCCGAGGTTGTCGATGGCCGTGACGATGATCGCCTGGCCGCTCGCCTCGTCGAACCGCCAGCCGATGGCGCAGCGGTTCGTGCCGCGCACCTCGCGCAGGTCGGGCGGCGGACCGTCCCCGTGCAGCGTGACGAACCGCTCGCGGCCGTAGGCCTGCTCGAACAGCTCCGCGAGCGGGGGCGGGCCCCCGCGGATGCGCACGTACATGGTCGTGAGAATGCCGCGGCTCACCGGCAGCAGATGCGGCACGAACACGGGGGTGCAGCGCGCCCCGGCCGCGCGCAGCTCCTGCTCGATCTCCGGCCCGTGGCGGTGCGCCGCGATGGCGTAGGCGCGGAAGTTCTCGTTCACCTCGGCGAAGAGCTGCTCGACGCTCGCGCTGCGCCCCGCGCCGGTCGTTCCCGACTTGGCGTCGATCACCACGCTCTCGTCGAGCAGGCCGGCGCGGGCGAGCGGTACGAGCCCGAGCAGCGCACCGGTCGGGTAGCAGCCAGGACAGGCGACGAGACGGGCCTGGCGCAGCTCGCGCCGGTAGAACTCCGGCAGGCCGTAGACGGCCTCCGCGAGCAGCTCCGGTGCCGGGTGGGTGGTGTACCAGCGCGCGTAGACCGCCGGGTCGCGCAGGCGGAAGTCGGCCGAGAGATCGATCACCCGCCGACCCCGCGCGAGGATCTCGCGCACGACCGGCGCCGACGTACCGTGGGGCAGCGCCGAGAGCACGACCTCGGCCTGCGCGGCGACGGCGGGATCGGCCGCCACGAGCGGCAGGTCGACGATCCCCGCGAGGAACGGATGGACGTCGGAGGCGCGCCGGCCGCGATGCTGGTCGGCCGACAGCACCACCAGCTCGACCGCCGGGTGGCCGCTCAGCAGCCGCAGCAGCTCCACGCCGACGTACCCGGTCGCCCCGAGCACCGCCACGGGGACTCGAGCCGGCACTGCCACGGGCGCTTCCATCCGAGGTACCCTACGCGACCGATTCCGATCGCGCAACGCGCCGCAGCGCGCGGCCCTCAGCGCTTGGAGTACTGCGGCCGCTTGCGCGCCTTGTGGCGCCCGTACTTCTTGCGCTCGACCTCGCGCGCATCGCGCGTGATGTAGCCGGCCTTCTTCAGCGCCGCGCGGAAGTCGGGATTGGCCCGCAGCAGCGCCCGTGTGATCCCGTGGCGGATCGCCACCGCCTGGGCGGCGACGCCGCCGCCCCCCACGTTGACCTCGACGCGGAACTGTCCCGTGCTCGACGTCACCTCGAAGGGCTGCTGCACGATCATGCGCGAGGTCTCGCGCCCGAAGTAGGCCTCGAGCGGACGGCCGTTCACCACCACCTCTCCGCCGCCGGCCTTGAGGCGCACGCGCGCAACCGACGTCTTGCGCTTCCCGGTCCCCCAGTACGTCGTCACCTCCGGCTTCGTCACGGTCGCTTCACCTCGTCGGCAGCGGGCTCGGCCGCTGCGCCTGGTGCGGATGATCGGGCCCCGCGTAGACCTTGAGCTTGGTCGCGAGGCGGCGGCCGAGCCGGTTCGTCGGCAGCATGCCCTCGACTGCCGCGCGCACGAGCCGGGTGGGATGCTTGCCGAGGACCTCGGCCGCCGTCGCCCGCCGCACGCCCCCCGGGTACCCCGTGTGGCGGATGTAGAGCTTGTCGGTGAGCTTGCGTCCGGTCAGCCGCACCTTGGCCGCGTTCACCACCACGACGAAGTCGCCGGCATCGACGTGCGGGGAGAACTCGGCCTTGTTCTTCCCGCGCAGGACCGAGGCGATGCGCGAGGCGAGCCGCCCGAGGACCTGCCCCTCCGCGTCGACGATGTACCATCGGCGCGCGGATCGGGCCGCCTCGGCGCTCAGGTGTCGGGTGCTGGGCGTCGTCGTCATGTTCTCAGCGGGGCCGACGAGACTCGAACTCGCGACCTCCGGCGTGACAGGCCGGCGTTCTAACCAACTGAACTACGACCCCGTGGTCGTCCTCGAAGCGCAAGCCCCTATCGCAGCGCGCGGTGTCTTGCAACGGGGCTGCGGCAGCTCACGTGGGCGGTGCCGGGATCGAACCGGCGACCCCCGGCTTGTAAGGCCGATGCTCTCCTCGCTGAGCTAACCGCCCAGACCGGCGCCTGCGCACGCGGCTTATCGGGATCGCCCTGCCGCCGCAAGCGACGGGTTGCGGGCCCGGCCGAGCGCGTCACGCCGCGAGCGTGAGCAGAAAAGTCGAGTCCTCGATCGCTTCCACGCGGTGCGGCGTTCCCGCCTGGAGCGTGACGAGTCGTCCCGGGCCCACCGAAACGTCCCGCGACGCCGCGCGGAGCCGCAGCTGCCCTTCGAGCACGTGGATGGTGACCGGCCCCTCAGCAGCATGCTCGGCGATCGCCGTCCCGCCGTGCATCGTCACGAGCACCACCCGTAGGCCGTGATCCTTACACAGCGTAACAGCGTTGCGCGTCGCCCTTCCCCACGTGGGCTCGGCCTTCATCTCCCCGATCATGACAGCCAGATCGAAAACCATCAGCGGGGCCTCGAGTCCCTCGCGGGGAAGAACACGCTCGACCGTCGTCACCCTCACGACCTCGCCGCCGGCGGCACGGCACGGTCCACCGAACGCACCATGCACATCCGAGACGTCAGTTCAGGAGGTCCTTCAGCGTCTTGCCTGCCTTGAACTTCGCGGACTTCGAGGCGGCGATCTGAATGCTCTCTCCGGTCTTGGGGTTGCGCCCGGTGCGCGCCTTGCGCGCGGAGACGGCAAAGGTGCCGAAGCCCGAGATGTTGACCTTGTCGCCGTTGCGCAGGGCGCCGACGATGTCCTCGAAGACCGTGTTCACCGCCCGCTCGGCCTGCCCCTTCGGCAGGTCCAACTTGCTCGCAACTGACTCGATCAGGTCGGCCTTCGTCATGACCCCTCCCCTTGTCCGCTCGCCGGCGAGACGGCCGCTCCTAGCAACCGTCCGTCACCCTGTCAATGCGTCACGACGTCGGGATCCGACGGCACGGCAGCCTGGTACGGGGCGGCGGGCACCGGCTCGCTGCCCGAGGTGGGCAGCGGCTTGCGCAGGTACGCCTCCGGATCCTCGAGCACGAGCGCCTTCCGCAGCACCTGGTCCATGTGCTCGACGAGCTCGATCCGCAGCGCCTTCAGCACCACCGCGGGAATCTCCCGGATGTCCTTCTCGTTCTCGACCGGGATGAGCACCGTCTTGATGCCGCCGCGGTGCGCGGCCAGCACCTTCTCCTTGAGCCCACCGATGGGGAGGACGTAGCCGCGCAGCGTGACCTCGCCGGTCATGGCGAGATCGTGGCGCACGGGAATCCGTGTGAGCGCGGAGACCAGTGCCGTGGCCATCGTGATGCCCGCCGACGGTCCGTCCTTTGGAATGGCCCCCTCGGGGATGTGAATGTGCACGTCGACCTTCTGGTAGAAGTCCCGCTCGAGCCCGAGCTCCTCGGCCCGCGAGCGCACGTAGCTCATCGCGGCCTGCGCCGACTCCTGCATCACCTCGCCGAGCCGACCGGTGATGATGAGCTTGCCCTTTCCGGGCATGACCTGCACCTCGGTGGCGAGCAGCTCCCCCCCGAGATCCGTCCACGCGAGCCCGGTCGCCACACCGATCTTGTGCTCGACCTCTGCCTTGCCGAAGCGGTAGCGCGGCGGCCCAAGGTAGGTGACGAGCGACTTGCCGCTCACCTTGACGTGGGCATCGCGGTCCTTCTTGACGACCTCGACCGCGGCCTTCCGGCAGATCGCCGCCACCTCGCGCTCGAGGTTCCGGACGCCGGCCTCCTTGGTGTAGTGGCGGATCACCGACAGGATCGCGGAGTCCGAGAACGTGATGTTGGACTCCTTGAGCCCGTTCGCCTCGCGCTGCTTCGGCACGAGGTAGCGCTTGGCGATGTTGAGCTTCTCGAGCTCCGTGTAGCCCGCGATCCGGATGATCTCCATGCGGTCCTGGAGCGGCCGCGGGATGCGGTCGAGGTTGTTCGCGGTGGTGATGAACATGACCTTCGAGAGGTCGTAGTCGACGTCGAGGTAGTGGTCGTTGAAGGCGTTGTTCTGCTCGGGATCGAGCACCTCGAGGAGGGCCGAGGAGGGGTCGCCGCGGAAGTCGGTCGACATCTTGTCGACCTCGTCGAGCAGGAAGACCGGGTTGCCGGAGCCCGCCTTCTTCATCGACTGGATGATCTTCCCGGGCAGCGCACCGATGTAGGTCCGCCGGTGGCCCCGGATCTCCGCCTCGTCGCGCACCCCGCCGAGCGAGACGCGCACGAACTTCCGCCCCGTCGCCCGGGCAATCGACTTGCCGAGGGAGGTCTTGCCCACCCCCGGCGGCCCGACCAGGCAGAGGATCGGGCCCTTCATGTGGCCGACGAGGCTCTGCACGGCGAGGTACTCGAGGATGCGCTGCTTCACCTTTTCGAGCCCGTAGTGGTCCTCCTCGAGCACCTTCTCCGCCTGCTTGATATCGAGCTTGTCCTCCGTGTACTCGTGCCAGGGCAGCGAGATCAGCCAGTCGATGTAGTTGCGCACGACGGTGGCCTCGGCGGACATCGGTGACATCATCTTGAGCTTCTTGAGCTCCTTCTCCGCCTTCTCCCGGGCCTCCGCCGACATCTTCTTCTGCTTGATCTTCTCCTCGAGCTCCTGGATCTCGTTCTTGAACTCGTCCTTCTCGCCGAGCTCCTTCTGGATCGCGCGCATCTGCTCGTTGAGGTAGTACTCCTTCTGGGTCTTCTCCATCTGCTTCTTGACCCGCGTGCGGATGCGCTTCTCGACCTCGAGGATCTCGATCTCCGACCGCATGTAGCCGAGCACCTTCTCCAGGCGCTCGGCCGGGTTGGTCATCTCGAGGAGCACCTGCTTGTCCTCGAGCTTGCTCCCGAGGTGCGCCACGATCGTGTCGGCGAGGCGCGCCGGGTCGTCGATCGACGACACCGACATGATCATCTCGGGGGGAATCTTCTTGTTGAGCTTGACGTAGTTCTCGAAGGTCGCATTGACGCTGCGCATGAGCGCCTCGACCTCCGTCGTCTTGTCGCAGACCTCCTCGATCGGCTCCGTCTCGACGAGGAAGTACTCGCCCTGCTCGACGTAGCGCAGGATGCGCGCCCGGCGCTTGCCCTCGACGAGCACCTTCACCGTGCCGTCGGGCAGCCGCAGCAGCTGGACCACCGTGCCGAGCGTCCCCATCCGGTAGATGTCGTCCTCGCCCGGGTCGTTGGTCTTCGCGTCCTTCTGTGCCGCGAGCAGAATCGACTTCTGCCCGCTCATGGCCTCCTCGAGCGCGCGGATGGACTTCTGGCGCCCGACGAAAAGCGGCACCACCATGTGCGGGAAGACGATGATGTCGCGGAGGGGGAGCAGCGGCACCCGCAGCGCCCCGCCACCGGGGTGATGGCCCTGCGGATCCCGTTTGTCGTTCCGAAAGAGCATGCGATTCCTCGTTGGCTAGGCGGTCTCGGCAGCCTTCTGGTAGAGGATGATCGGCTGTTCCTTGTTGACCACCACCTCTTCGGAGATGAGAACCTCCTTGATGTTGGGCTGCGAGGGGATGTCGTACATCACGTCGAGCATGATGTTCTCCATGATGGCCCGCAACCCCCGGGCGCCCGACTTGCGCTTGAGGGCCTCGCGGGCGATCGCGGTGAGCGCCCCGTCGGTGAAGCGGAGGTGCACGCCCTCCATCTCGAAGAGCTTCTGGTACTGGCGGGTGAGGGCATTCTTCGGCTCGCGGAGGATGCGCACCAGGGCCGGCTCGTCGAGCTCCTGCAGCGTGGCAATCACGGGCAGCCGCCCGACGAACTCGGGGATCAGCCCGAACTTCAGCAGGTCCTCGGTCTGCACCTCCTCGAGGAGCTGCCCCATGGTCCGCTCGTCCTTGCGACGGATATCGGCGCCAAAGCCCATTCCCTTGACCCCGACCCGCCGCCGGATGATGTCCTCGAGGCCGACGAAGGCCCCCCCGCAGATGAACAGGATGTTGGTCGTGTCGACCTGCAGGAACTCCTGCTGCGGGTGCTTGCGTCCCCCCTTGGGGGGCACGCTGGCCGTCGTGCCCTCGACGATCTTGAGCAGCGCCTGCTGGACCCCCTCGCCCGACACGTCGCGCGTGATCGAGGGGTTGTCACCCTTGCGCGCGATCTTGTCGATCTCGTCGATGTAGACGATCCCGCGCTGGCACTTCTCGACGTCGTAGTCGGCGTTCTGCAGCAGCGAGAGGATGATGTTCTCGACGTCTTCGCCGACGTAGCCCGCCTCGGTGAGGCTCGTCGCGTCGGCGATCGCGAACGGCACCTGGAGGAAGCGGGCGAGCGTCTGCGCGAGCAGCGTCTTGCCCGAGCCCGTGGGGCCGATCAGCAGAATGTTCGACTTCTGCAGCTCGACGTCGCCCGTCACGAGCTGGGAGTCGATGCGCTTGTAGTGGTTGTGCACCGCCACCGCGAGAATCTTCTTCGCCCGCTCCTGGCCGATCACGTACTGATCGAGCACCTTCTTGATCTCGGAGGGCTTGGGGACCGCCGACGTCGAGGACAGCGTCTCTTCCTGATCGCACTCCTCGGCGATGATGTCGTTGCAGAGGTCGATGCACTCGTCGCAGATGTAGACGGTCGGACCCGCGATGAGCTTGCGCACCTCGTCCTGGCTCTTGCCGCAGAACGAGCAGACGAGGTTACCGCTGCGGTCGTCTCCGTGTTTGGCCATGGCCGCCCCCTTGGATGCTCACCTCGCCAGAGCCGTCTTGCCGGGGCGAGTCACGATCACCTCGTCGACGAGGCCGTACTCGACCGCCTGCTTGCCGGTCATGAAGAGGTCGCGGTCGGTGTCCTTCTCGATCTTCTTGAGGCTCTGGCCCGTGTGCTTCATGAGGATGTTGTTGAGCTGCTCGCGCAGCCGGAGGATCTCGCGGGCCTGGATGTCGATGTCGGCCGCCTGGCCCTGCACGCCGCCGAGCGGCTGATGGATCATGATGCGGGAGTGCGGCAGCGCGTAGCGCTTGCCCTTCGCGCCCGCCGCGAGCAGCCAGGCCGCCATGCTCGCCGCCTGCCCGATGCAGATCGTCGACACGTCCGGTTTGATGTACTGCATGGTGTCGTAGATCGCGAGCCCGGCGGTCACCGAGCCTCCCGGGGAGTTGATGTAGAGCGCGATGTCCTTCTCGGCGTCCTCCGACTCGAGGAAGAGGAGCTGGGCCACGATCAGGTTCGCGAGCTCGTCGCCGATCGGCGCCCCGAGGAGCACGATCCGATCGCGGAGCAGCCGCGAGTAGATGTCGTAGGCACGCTCGCCGCGGCCGGTCTGCTCGATGACGATCGGAACGAGATTTGCCTGCATGCCCGAGCGGATTCTACCGGCTTTGCCCCGTGCGAGCAAATTCTTTCGCGTCGTCCGTCGGCACGATCGTTGCGTGTCGCATGACGTGCGCCAGCGCACGCTCGCGCACGAGGCGTGCGCGCAGCGCCGCGCGCGCCTCCGGCCGCTCGTAGAACGCCCGCACGCGCTCCGGTGCCCGCTCCTCGCGGGCGGCGAGCGCGGCGATCTCCGCCGCGACGTCCTCGTCGCTCACGGTGATGCCGGCGTGCGCTGCCACCGCCTCGAGCACGAGCTCTGCGCGGACCTCCCGCTCGGCACCGGGACGCAGCTCGGCCCGCAGCCGCTCGCGCTGCGCTGCATCGGCCGCGCGCTTGATGTCGAGGCTCGCCAGCCACGCCTCGGTCCGACGCTCGACCAGCGATGGCGGGATCTCGAAGGGGTGCCGCGCGATGAGCTGGTCGACGACCGCGGCGCGCGCGGCCTCCTCCGCCCGCTGCGCCGCCCGCTCCTCCAAGTCGGCGCGGATGCGCGCGCGCAGCTCGGCGAGCGTCTCGCACCGACCATGGTCGCGCGCGAAGTCGTCGTCGAGCGGCGGCAGCTCCTTCAGGCGGATCTCCTTCACCGCCACGTCGAAGTGCACGCGCTTGCCGGCAAGGGCCGGCCGCGGATGGTCGGCCGGGTAGGTCACGTCGAAGGTGCGGCGTGCGCCGAGCGGCTGCCCCACGAGGAGCCGCTCGAGGGCCTCGGGGAAGCTGCCCGCGCCCGCCTCGAGCATCACGCCCTCGCGGCGGACGGGTTCGCCGCCGTCGACGCAGCTCGTGACGTCGACGGTGACGACATCGCCCGCCTCGACGATCGTGCGCCCTTCGATCGGTCGGAGCTGGGCCACCGACTGCCGCAGCGACTCGAGCACCTCGTCGACCTCGGCGTCGCTCACCACGGTCGTCGGGCGCACCGCCTGGAGGCCGCTCAGGTCGCGCACCTCGATCACCGGGCGGACGTCGATGGTGGCGGCGTAGCGGAGCGCCTGTCCCGGCGTGAGCCCCTCGGCCTCGACATCCGGCGTGCCGACCACCGCGAGCCGATGCATGTCCAGAGCCTGCTTGAGCGACTCGCCGATCAGCCGCTCGAGCACGTCTTGCCGCACCTGTTCGCCGAAGACGCGCTCGAGCACCGGCCGCGGGGCCTTGCCGGGCCGGAACCCGCGCAGCCGGGCCGCGCGGCCGACGGCCGCGAACGCCCGATCGAGCTCCGACTGCACGGTGCCCGCGGGGATCTCCACCTCGATCCGCTTGCGGACCGGCGAAAGCTCTTCGAGCTTGAGCTTCGACAGCTCCATCAGGCTGTCACCGCCATGGCGCGCGGTGCGAGAGGGGGGACTCGAACCCCCACGGTTGCCCGCGAGATCCTAAGTCTCGTGCGTCTGCCAGTTCCGCCACTCTCGCGTGAGCCACCCATAACAACGCCCTCTGCTCATGACAAGTCAACCGCGGGGAAGCTGCTTGAGCTCGACGACGTTGCCCTCGGGGTCGCGGATGTAAATCGACGGCCCCATGCCATGCGCGCCGTAGCGCTCCGCGGGATCGCCCATCACCTCGACCCCCTGCGCGCGCAACGCTGCGACGACCCGGGCCATGTCCTCGGTCTCGATGCCGAGGCAGAAGTGCTCGACGTTGCCGACCGCTCCCGGGCTGGCCGCGGGCGCGGGCACGAGGTCGACGAGGCTCCGTCCGGCGCGGAGCTGGACGAGGTTGAGCGCGTCCACGCGCCGCTCCTCGAGAAGCCCGAGGACGCGCACGTAGAAGTCGAGCGTGCGCGCCTGGTCCGCGCAGCGCAGCACGACGTGGTCCAGCTCGGCGACGCGAAACGGCCGCACGTCCCGACCCTCGGCGTCAGTCGTCGGCGCGCGGGACCGAGGCCCAGCAGGAGGCGCAGATGGGATGCCCGCCGTACTCGAGCGCCGCCGGCTCCTCCGCCTGCGGATCGACGAGCGGCCCGCCGCAGAACCCGCAGCGCGGCCCTTCGAGGTCCTCGCTCGCCGCCCGATCAGCGCGTCGCGCCTCGCTGCGCGCGGCGAGCCGCGCCCGCTTCGCATCGAGCCGCTTCTTGCGCAGCAGCTCCTTCTGGCGCTTTCCACCGCCCCCGGGCACGGCCCTTTCATACACCGCGGGCGCCCGGCCTGCCAGGGCGGGGCGCGTGCGGGGGGCTCCTCTAGCGGCGCCGCAGCTTGCGCAGCGTGTCCTGCTGCGCGGGCGTAAGGACGTTCTTCACGCGGATGAGGAACCCGAGGCGCAGGCGCTTGAGCCGATCTTCGAGGGCGAGCACCTCGTCTGCCTGCTTGAGCGCGGCCGCCTCGTCGACCGTGTCCGCGGCGAGCAGCTTCCCCAACGCCGCCGTCTTCGCCTCGAGCTGCCAGCGCAGCTCGACGGTCGCCTTCTCGGCGTTCGCCATCTCCTTGCTGATGGCGTCCCGCTGCGCGTCGGTGAGCGCGATGTCAGCTTGGTGCTGCATGATGAGCGCCGGCGGGAACAGCTCGCGCAGGAAAGCGGGCTCGCGCATCCGGCGACCGCCGAGCGCCTGCGCATGGGCCAAGGCCCCGGCCGTCGCGCACCCGAGCACGAGGGCGGCCAGGATCGGGAGTCGGATCGTTCTCATGCGTGCACCTCCCGGGGGTCCCCAGGGGCGCCAGGGACGTCCCCGCAATCCACGTCGGGTGCCTCGCAGCCGAACGCGGGCACGATGTCGTCGGCATCGAGGTCGGAGGCGGCGAGGAGCGCATCGGTCGGCGTGCGCAGCTCGCCCAGGCGCGCGAGCGCGGCCGCATCGAGCCCCCCGCGCGGGGCACGGGGAACGGCGAGCCAGAGCGCGAGACCTGCCGCCGCGGCGAGCGCCACGGCGCCCCATGCGGCGACCCGGCGGGGGCGCGCCGCCCGGAGCACGCGGGCCGCGAGCCGGGGCGAGGGTGCGACCTCGGGAAGGCGGTCGAGGAGCGCGTCGAGCCGGGCCGCGCGGTCGCGCAGCGCACGCGCCTCGGCCGACCTCGCAAGCAGCGCGAGCGCACCCGCTCGCTCCGCGCTCGGCCAGCGCTCGGGCCGCGCGCCGTACGCATCGAGCAGCTCGGCGAGCCGCTCGAGCCCCATCGCTCCCTCGCCCTTCATGTCCCGTCCAGCAACTCTGGCGCGAGCGCCCGCAGCCGCGCGCGCAGGGTGCGCCGCGCGCGCGCCAGCAACGACTCGAGCGCCTCCACCGAGAGGCCCATGACCTCCGCGGCCTCGTCCTGGCGCAGCCCGTCGTAGTGGCAGAGCGCAAGCGCCGCGCGCTGCCGCGGGGGCAGCGCCGCCACCGCCTGAGCGACGATGCGCGTCACCTCGGCCTCCTCGAGGCGCCGGGGCGGCGTGGGCCCTGGATCGGGCGGATCGGGCGCGTCGTCGAGGGGCTGCTCGCGCCGGCGCGCGAGGCGATCGAGGCAGCGGTGGAGCGCCACGCGATGGAGCCACGCGCGCACGCCCCCCGCGCCTGGGCGCCAGGATCGGGCCTGCCGCCAGAGGCGGGTGAACACCTCCTGGGCGACGTCCTCGGCGTCGCTCGGCGTGCCGAGCACGCGGGCAGCGAAGGCCACCACGCGACCGAGGTGGCGCTCGACGAGGAGGCGGCACGCCTCCTCGTCTCCGCGGCCCACGCGCAGCACGAGGTCGTCATCTGCGTCGCCCATCGCTCGGGCGCGCCCCGCTCGCGGCGCGCCGACGGATGCTAGCCGCCAGCGCGCGCGCGCTGCCAGGGGGGACGCGACCGATCAGTTCCCGCCGCCACCACAGGGGTGCCGGTGCCTCGGGGCAGCCTCGATCTCGGCGAGCGTCACCTGCCCGTCGCCGTTGGTATCGAGCCGCGCAAAGCGGTTCTGGAGGCGGATCTGCTTGAGCGCCGCCACGAAGGTGGCGAACTCGGCCGGTGAGAGCGCTCCGTTGTGATCGGCGTCGGCCTGCGCGAAGGCCTGGGCCACGGCGGCCTCGCGCTGTGCCTTCCAGCTCTCGTCGGCGAGCACCCCCGTGGCGGCGAGCGTGAGCGCCGCGAGCAACAGTCCGGTCGTTTTCATCGCGTTCGTCTCCTCTCCCTCGGCCGGGCGATGGCGCCCGACCTCGCCCAGGAAACGACCGGCGCGGGAAAATCCGTCGCGCGGCATCTGCCGTGCGCGATGGGGAGGGGAGAAGTGGGCCGCGCAGGGATCGAACCTGCGACCCGCTGATTAAGAGTCAGCTGCTCTACCAAACTGAGCTAGCGGCCCGTGTGACGGAGAGCCCGGGCCCCACTGGCTCTCCGGCGACGCAGGGGTGAGTGAAGGGATTTGAACCCTCGGCCCCCGGAGCCACAATCCGGTGCTCTGCCAGCTGAGCTACACTCACCGTCGCTTCCACCTTGTCCTCTTTCCCGGCCTCTTCGACGCGCGCCAGAAGGGATTCGAACCCCTGACCCACGGCTTAGAAGGCCGTCGCTCTGTCCACTGAGCTACTGGCGCAGAATGGTCGGGGCGAGCCGATTTGAACGGCCGACCACCTGCTCCCAAGGCAGGTGCGCTACCAGGCTGCGCCACGCCCCGCCCAGCCAGGCGCCCCTCCCTAACACGGCCCCGAGCCGCACGCAACGTTCCCGGATCGCAGGCGCGCGCCGAGCGCCCGCATGGCGCGCGCCCGGTGGCTCACCCGCTGCTTTGCCTCGGGGCCCGCCTCGGCGAGCGTGCAGCCGAGCTCGTCGGCGACGAACACGGGATCGTAGCCAAAGCCCGTGCTCCCCGCCGGGCCGAGCGCGATGTGCCCGGGGCACGCTCCCTCGGCCGCCTCGCTGCGCCCATCGGGCCACGCGAGCACGACCACACAGCGGAATCGCGCCCCCCGCCGGGGCGGGGGGACGTCGCGCAGGGCGTCGAGGAGCTTTGCAATGCGCGCCCGATCGGTCGGCGCCCAGCGCGCGGAGCGCACGCCCGGCGCCCCGCCGAGCGCATCGACCTCGAGCCCCGAGTCGTCGGCGAGCGCCGGGAGGCCGCTTGCGGCGGCAACCGCCCGGGCCTTGAGGAGCGCGTTGTCGAGGTACGTGGCCCCGGTCTCGGCGGGGAGCGCCACCGGGCCCACCTCCGGGAGGCCGCGCACGTCGACCGGCCCCCACTCCGCCACGAGCGCCCGCAGCTCGGCGATCTTGCCCGGGTTGGCCGTGGCGAGGACGAGCCGCGGAGGGATCACCGCCGACCCGGCAGCACGACCCCCGCGGCCGCGAGCGTCGCCCGCTGCGCGGCGGTGAGGGTGCGGATGCCCTCGCTCGCCGCGGCGAGGAGCCGGCTGAGCTGGGCTGCGCTGAAGGGCCGGCCCTCGGCCGTCCCCTGCACCTCGACGTAGCGTCCCGTCCCCGTCATCACGACGTTGATGTCCACCTCGGCGCGGCGATCTTCCTCGTAGACGAGGTCGAGGAGCACCCGTCCGTCGACGATGCCGGCGCTCACCGCGGCAACCGTTGCCGTGAGCGGCAGCGTGGCGAAAAGCCCCTCGCGGCGCAGCCGCTCGAGGGCGAGCGCGAGCGCCACGAACCCCCCCGTGATCGAAGCGGTGCGGGTGCCCGCGTCGGCCTGCAACACGTCGCAGTCGACCACGATCGAGCGCTCGCCGAGGGCAGTGGCGTCCACCACCGCCCGCAGGCTGCGGCCGATCAGCCGCTGGATCTCGTGCGTCCGCCCGCCCGGCCCGCGGCGCTCCCGCTCGGTCCGCTCCACGGTGCTGCGGGGGAGCATGGCGTACTCGGCGGTCACCCACCCGCGGCCCTGGCCGCGCAAGAACGGCGGCACGCCCTCCTGGACGCTCGCCGTGCAGACGACCCGCGTGGCGCCGGTCTCGATCAGCACCGATCCCTCGGCGGCGGGCATGAAGCCGGGCACCATCCGCACGGGCCGGAGTGCGAGCGGCCGGCGGCCGTCGGGACGGGTCCCCCGGCGCCGCTCAACCATTCGCGGGGAGCAGCCGATATAAGCCCTCACAGTCGTCCGACATGCGCCTGCGCATAGCACGGCGGCCCGAGGGTGGGCACGCGCCGGGCGGCAGGCGCAGTCGGCCGGCCCAAAGCGAGCAGCCGAAGGGATTGCGGGGATCGCGTGAGCAGCGAGGCGCAAGTGCCGGAAAACGCACCGTACCTGATCGGTGAGCATCCCCTGATCCAGAAGATCAACCAGCTCATCACGAAGGTCGCCGCCACCGACGCCACCGTCCTCATCATGGGCGAGAGCGGCACCGGCAAGGAGCTCGTGGCGCGCGCCATCCACATGCAGAGCCCGCGCGCCGACCGGCCGTTCATCCCCGTCAACTGCGGCGCCATCCCGGCCGAGCTGCTCGAGTCCGAGATGTTCGGCCACGAGCGGGGCGCCTTTACCGGGGCGGTCGGGCCGCGGGCCGGCATGTTCCAGCTCGCCACCGGCGGCTCGATCTTCCTCGACGAGGTGGGCGAGATGAGCCCCCTCCTCCAGGTGAAGCTCCTGCGCGTGCTGCAGGATCGCGAGGTCCGGCCGGTGGGAGCCGACCGATCCTTCAAGGTGGATGTCCGCGTGGTCGCCGCCTCGAACAAGGACCTCGCCGCGGAGGTCGAGGCCGGCCGCTTCCGCGAGGACCTCTTCTATCGCCTGCAGGTGATCCCGATCGTGATGCCGCCGCTGCGCGAGCGGCGGTCGGACATCCCGCTCCTGGTCAAGCACTTCCTCGAAAAGCACAACCGCAAGCGGCTCGGCCGGCCCGTGCGCATCTCCGAGCAGGCGATGGTGCACCTCTGGGAGCACGACTGGCCGGGCAACGTGCGCGAGCTCGAGAACCTTCTCGAGCGTCTCGTGATCCTGTCCGAGGATGGCCTGATCGACGTCCAGCACCTGCCGCCCAACATCCGGTCGTTGATTTCCGAGAAGAAGATCCCCCGGCCGACGCTCGGCGAGGAAGGCCTCGATCTCAACACGGCGGTCGAGGAGTTCGAGAACCGCCTCATCGAGGAAGCCCTGCGGCGCACGAAGGGCAACAAGCAGGCTGCGGCGCGCCTGCTCGGGCTCAAGCGCACCACGCTCGTCGCCAAGCTGCGCCGCCGGCGCACCGCCGGCGGCGAGCCGGAGCAGGAGGCGTCGTGATGGCCGGCCCGGCCCGCATCCTCATCGTCGACGACGACAGCGATTGCCGCGAGGTGACGGCGCGGCTCCTCGAGCGCGAAGGGTACCTCGTGCGCCAGGCACGCACCGGCGCGGAGTGCATCGCGCTGGTCGAGCGCGAGCCCGTCGATCTCGTCCTCCTCGACGTCCTCATGCCCGAGATGGACGGGTTTGCCGTGTGCGCCGCGCTGCGGGCGCTGCCCGGCAAGGCCGGTTTGCCGATCATCCTCCTCACGGGGAAGGACGATCTGCCCACGCGCCTCGAGGGCATGCACCACGGCGTGAGCGAGTTCCTCGCCAAGCCCATCAACACGCACGAGCTCTACGCGCGCGTGCGCGCCCAGCTCCACATCCAGGCGCTCACCCGCCAGCTCGAACGGGTGGAGCGGACCCTCGAGGCGGGCGACAAGCCCTCGACCTCGTCTCGCTAGGCGCCATACCGGCGCCCGCACCCGCAGTAGCTTTCATGCCGCCTACGCCGTGCCGCTGGCGCGCAAGCACCCTCGAAACCAGCGCGCTACGCCAGTCTTGCCGGTGAGGCCTTACTAAGCTAAGTATCTCCGGGCCCGCAGGAGGTCTCATGGCCAAGGAAGACGACGTCCTCATCCAGCTCGCCACACGCATCCCCAAGGCCCTGCACCGCGAGATCAAGCTGTACTGCGTGCAGAACGGCATCTCGGTCATGGAGTTCGTGGCCGCAGCCCTCGAGGACAAGCTCAAGCGCGACCATGGCCGGGGCGCCGCGCGGCGCAAGCCGGTGCGCTAGCGGAGCGACGGGTCGATCGTCTGGAGGATGCGGCCGCGCAGCCGCCGTGCGTCCAGATCGAGGGCGTCGCAGATGTTCGCGAAGCTGAAGACGCCCGCCGGCTGCCGGCCGAGGAGCCAGCGCAGCGCTTCGCGGCGGAGGCGCAGCGCCCGCGCGCCCCGGCGGTGCGCGTTCGCCCGCAGCGTCCGGACCCCCTCCTCGAGGACGGCCAGGAGCAGCCGCCGCGTGCCGGGCGAGAGCTCGGCCCGCCCGTAGACCGCCTCGTAGCGCACGAGCACGTCGCCATCGAGGGCAGCCATGTCCTGGGCACCGTGCTCGGCCGCCCGCGGCCCGCGGCGCACCGCGAGCGCCGGTGCGGGGGTGCGGGATGGCTCCTCGTTACGCACCGCGTATCCCATGCGCCCTTGCTGCCCCGGCTGCGCGCGCGGGGCAACGCTCCGACGGGTGACGGCGGGGGCAAAAAGACGGGAGGTTGCCGGTTGTCGGCAGGCGAAGGGGCCGGCTTGCACCGCGGCCGCACGCCCTGCTAGGCCCCCGCCCGCATGGATCTCGGCGCGATCGTGGCCGAGCTCAAGCGCTCGACCGACACCTTCGGCCCGCTCGTGCGCGCCCAGGCCGAGCGGATTCCCGATCGCGTGGCGCTCAAGTTCGAGTCCGAGCAGCTCACCTACGGCGCCTACGACAGGGAGGTGAATCGGCTCGTGGCCGCGCTCGCGCGCGAGGGGGTCGGCCCCGGGACACCCGTCGCCATCTTCGCGCGCAACAGCCCGCGGTTCCTCGTGGCGCTCGGCGCGGTGGCGAAGCTCGGCGCCATCGGCGCCCTCGTCAATACCCACGTGACCGGCGCCGGGCTCACGCACGTGCTCCGCGTCTCCCAGGCACGGCTCGGGGTCTGCGATGCGGCGGCGCTGCCCGCCCTCGATGCAGTCGCCGGGACGCACCCCGTGGCGTTCCTCGCCGACGCCGCGCCCGGGGAGCCGCTGCCGGCGGGGGTGCGGCCGCTCGGCGACGTCCTGCCCGCGACCGCTCCCGAGCCCGCCATCCCCGAGATCCGCGGCGGCGACGTGTTCCTCTACATCTATACCTCGGGCACGACCGGCTACCCGAAGGCGACCATCGTCCGCCACCTCCGCTTTACCATGGCCGGCGTCACGCTCGCCCCCCTCCTCGGCCTCGAGGCGGGCGAGACGGTCTACGCGCCGCTGCCGCTCTACCATGGCGAGAGCCTCTTCGTCGGGTTCGCGCCCGCCTTCCGCACGGGCGGCGCCTTCGCCTCGCGCCGGAGCTTCAGCGCGAGCGCGTTCCTGGAGGACGTGCGGCGCCACGAGGCGGTCGCCTTCGTCTACGTGGGCGAGCTCTGCCGCTACCTGCTCCGCCAGCCGCCCACGCCGCGCGACCGCGACCACCGGCTGCGCGTCGCCGCGGGAGCGGGGCTGCGGCCCGACGTGTGGACGGCGTTCCAGACACGCTTCGGGATCCCGCGCATCGTCGAGATGTACGGCGCCACCGAGGGCAACGTCGCGCTGCAGAATCTCGACGGCCGCGTGGGCTCGGTCGGCAAGCCCCACCCCCTCCTCGAGGACCAGGTGCAGCTCGCCCGCGTCGACATCACGACCGGCGCCCTCGTGCGCGGCCCCGACGGGCGGTGCATCCCGTGCGGTCCCGGCGAGGCCGGCGAGCTGCTCGGCAAGATCGGGCTCGCCGGCGCGATGGACTACGACGGCTACACCGATCGCGCCGCCACCGAGCGCAAGATCGTGCGGGACGCCTTCGCGCCCGGGGATGCGTGGTTCCGCAGCGGCGACCTGCTGCGCCGCGACGCCGACGGCTACTACTACTTCGTCGACCGGCTCGGCGACACCTTCCGCTGGAAGAGCGAGAACGTCGCGACGCAGGAGGTCGCCGATGTGCTCGCGCGCGCGCCGGGCCTCACCGAGGCCAACGTGTACGGCGTCGTGGTGCCGGGCGAGGATGGGCGCGCCGGCATGGCGGCGGTCGTGCCCGCCGCCGGGGTGCGCTTCGATGGCGCCGCGCTCTGGGCGTACTGCGAGCGCCACCTCCCGGCCTACGCGCGCCCCGCCTTCGTGCGCCTGGTCTCCGAGATGGACGTCACGGGGACGCTCAAGCAGCGCAAGGCCGCGCTCGCCGCCGAGGGCTACGACCCGACGGTCGTCCGCGATCCGCTCTTCGTGCGCGACGACGCCGCCCGCGCCTACGTGCCGCTCACCCCCGCGCTGCTCGACGCCGTCAGGACGGGTCGCCACCGCCTGTAGCGAGCAGGCGGGCGGCCTCGGCGCGCAGCGCCGCCTTGTCGACCTTGCCGCTGCCCTTCTGCGGCAGCTCGTGCTCGCGGCGGATCCACACGTGCCGGGGCACCTTGTAGCTCGCGAGCTGCGCGCGGCAGTGCGCGAGCAGCTCCTCGACGCGCGCCGGCGCCGCGAGGACGACGAAGGCCGCCACGTTCTCGCCGCGCGCGGGGTCGGGCACCCCAACCACGTGCGCCGCCCCGACCGCCGGGTGGGCGGCGAGCACCGTCTCGACCTCCGCGGCCGCGACGTTCACGCCGGCGGTCTTGATGACATCGCGGAGCCGGCCGAGGAAGTGGAGCGCCCCGTGGGAGTCGATCCAGCCGAGGTCGCCGGTGTGAAAGAAGCCCTCCGCGTCGCGGCAGTCCGCCGGCTCCTGCCCGTCGTAGTGGCTCAGCAGCGACGGCCCGCGCACGCAGATCTCCCCCTCGCAGCCGCCGGGCAGCGGTGCACCCGTCTCGGGATCGCAGATGCGCAGCTCCTTGCCGCCGGTCGGCGGCCCGTGGCTTCCCGCTCGCAAGGCGAGGGGCGCGTCCCAGGGCCAGGCCGTGCAGAGCGGCCCCGTCTCGGTCATGCCGAAGGTGCCGACGGCATGATGGTCGGGCGGGTAGAGGGCGCTCGCCCAGCGCGTGTTGGCGCCGACGCCCTTTACGAGATGGAGCCGGGCCTGCGCGAAGGCCGGATGCGCGATCAGCGCTTCCGCCTGGTGCGGCCAGGCGAAGAAGACCGTCACTCGCTCCGCCTCGAGCAGGGCGAGGGTTTCGCCCGGCTCGAAGCGCTCCTGGAGCACCACCGCAGCCCCGCGCGCGAGCGTGCCGAGCGCGACGGCCACGAGGCCGCCGGTAAAGAAGAATGGCAGATAGCCCCACGTCCGGTCCTCGGGCTCGATGCCGAGCACCGCACCGACGTCCTGCGCGCAGGCGACGAGCGCGCGGTGCACGTGCACGACGCCCTTCGGGGCCGCCGTCGATCCGGAGGTAAAGACGATGGTTGCCGGATCGCCGGGTGCCACCCCTGCGGCGAGCACGCCCGGCCAGGCATCGTCGAGCGCCGCCCCCGAGCGGAGCAGCGGTGCCAGGTCCATCGGGGCGCCGGCAGCAGGCGGGTCGAGCCACACCACCTCGCGCAGGGCCGGCAACGCGGGGTGAAAGCGCGGCGGCGCACCCGCGCCGATTCCCGGCGCGATCTCCTCGAGCGCCGCGGCGTAATCGTGGCGGAGGAAGCCGCGCACGGCGATCAGGAGCGCCACGGCCCCGCTGCGCAGCGCATGGGCGAGCTCGCGCGGGGTATAGAGGGTGCTCAGCGGCACGAGCACGCCGCCGCATTGCCAGACGCCGAAGGCGATCGCGATCCACTCGGGCGAGTTCGGCAGCAGGAGCCCGACCCGCGTCCCCTTGCCGACGCCGCGCGCTACGAGGGCGCGCCCGACGGCGGCCGCGCGCGCCCCCAGCTCGGCGAAGGTGAGCCGCCCGCGGGCCGACACGAGCGCCTCGCGCGCCGCGAAGCGGGCGACGATGTCGTCGAGGAGCGCAGGGAGCGTGCTCCGGCGGGCATCCACGCCCGGGGACTCTGCCCGAGCCGCCGCATGCGTGTCCAGCCGCGGCGGGTTGCCGCTCGCCGCGGGGCGATCGTATACGGGCGGCCCATGCCGCTCTCGACCCTGCTCTTCGGTGCCGCGGCCGTGCTCGCCGCCGGCGCCGGCTCGGCCGCCGCCCGGCCGGTTCCGATGCGGGGCGTGATCGAGGGGTTCTACGGCCCACCCTGGAGCGGCGAGGCGCGTCGGGACGTGATCCGCTTCATCGCGGGCAAGGGCATGAACACCTTCGTCTACGCGCCCAAGAACGACCCGTTCCACCGGGTGCGCTGGCGCGATCCCTACCCGGCGGACGCGCTCGCCGATCTCGCGCGCACGGCGGCGGTCGCCCGCCGGGCGCGCGTCCACTTCGTCTACGCGCTCAGCCCCGCGCTCGACGTCTGCTACGCCTGCGACGCGGACTTCCGCGCGCTCACCGCGAAGCTCGCGCAGGTGGCCACGGCCGGGGTGCGCCGCTTCGCCCTCCTCTTCGACGACGCACCGATGGCGCTCGACGACCCCATCGACGTCGCGCGCTTCGGCGGCCGCGACGCCGCGGCGCTCGCGCGCGCCCAGGCCGTTTTGGCGAACCGCACCGCCCGCTGGCTGAGGCGCCGCGGGCTCGGGCGCCTCGTGCTCTTCGTCCCCACCGACTATGCGGGCGACGCGTGCCGTCCCTACCACGTCGAGCTCGGCCGGCGGCTCGCGCGCGGGCTCCCCGTGGGCTGGACCGGCGGCGGCGTCTTCGCCCCCACCATCACTGCGGCCGAGGCGCGGGCGCGCCGGCGCTGCCTCCGCCATCCCGTGGTCCTCTGGGACAACTACCCGGCGAACGACACCGTGCTCTCGATCAACCTCCACCTTGGCCCGCTCACCGGGCGCGATCCGGAGCTGCCGCGCGTCCTCCGCGGCCACCTCTTCAACCCGATGCGCGAGGCGCACGCGAGCTTCGTCGCGCTCGGCACCGCTGCCGCCTATCTGCGGAATCCCCACGGCTACGATCCCGAGCGTGCTTGGCGGGCCGTGCTCGCCGAGCTCGGCGGCCCAGGCTTTGCCGTGCTCGCCGAGAACACCCGCAGCTCGGCCCTCGACCTCACCGACGCCCGCCCGCTCGCGGCTGCCGTCGATGCGGTCGCCGGCGCCTTCGACAGCCCTGGCTGGGCCGCGGCCGTGGCCGCGCTCGCCGGGGAGGAGGCGCGGCAGGCCGCCGCACCTGCGGCGATCGCGGCCGAGCTCGGCGAGAGCCCGCTTGCCGCGGAGATCGCGCCGTGGGTGACCGAGCTTGCGGCGCACGCGGCGCGCGGCGCGGAGGCGGTCGCGCTATTGCGGGCGCTCAAGCCCACGTTCGGCCCGGTGACGGTCACCTACGCCGAGCACACCGTGACGGTCGCCGGGCGCGTGCTCCCGCCCGATCCGGCGACCGCGGCGCGCCTCGGCCCCGGCTTCGTCGCCGAGGCGAACGCCGTGGCCGCGCGCATGGCCGCGCCGGACGTGGGCGGGTTCGTCGACTGCCTCGGCGACCTCCTCGGTGCCGACATCCGCTTCTGCACCGCCTTCGGGCTCAACGTCCACGGCAAGGCGCTCTACTTCCTCATCCATGCGCCCGACTTGAGCGACGTGCGCATCGTCACCGACCGCAACGTCCACGACCGCCTGATCCAGGTGACCGCCGCGGCCTACGCCGCCTGGGCCGCCCGCCGCCGCCCCGGCGACGATGCGCTCACCCTCACCATCGACGGCATCCCGACCCCGCTTGCAGCCGACGGTTCCTTCTCGCTCACCTTTCCCCGCCCCGAGGTGGGCAACAACATCCGGCTCCTCGTCGCCACCGCGGGCGGGGATGCGACCGCGCTCTCCGTGCCGTAGGCCTCCGTCAGGCCGTGGCACCGCCGTCGACGGGGAGCGCCACGCCGGTCACGTAGGAGGCGTCGTCGGAGACGAGGAAGAGCGCCGCGGCGGCCACCTCCTCGGGTCGCGCGAACCGCCCGAGGGGGATGCGCGCAGCCACCGCGGCGCGTGCCGCCGGGTCGGGCACGAACTCGCGCAGGAGCGCCGTGTCGGTGCCGCCGGGGCAGAGGCAGTTCACCCGGATGCCTACCGGCGCGAGCTCCCGGGCGAGCGCGCGCGTGAGGAGCACGACCCCGCCCTTGGCGGCGCAGTAGGCCGCGTTGTGCGCCTGGCCCTGGAGGCCCGACTGCGAGGCCACGTTCAGGATCGCGCCGCCGCCGCTGCGGCGGAGGTGGGGCACCGCGAGGCGGCAGCCGAGGTAGACCGCGCGGAGGTCGAGGTCGAGCGTGCGGTCCCACATCGCGGGGGTGAGGTCCTCAAGGGCCGCCCGGGCCCCGCGGCCGGCGTTGTTGACGAGCACGTCGAGCCGGCCGAAGCCGTCGACGGCCGCCGCGAGCATGCGCGCCACCGCCGCCTCCTCGGTGACGTCCGCGGCGACGAACTCCGCCCGACCGCCGCGCGCGCGGATGCCGGCGGCGACCGCCGCCCCGGCCGCGACGGCGACGTCGGCCAGCACCACGGCCGCCCCCTCGCGGGCGAGGCGCTCCGCAGTCGCGCGCCCGATGCCGGCTGCGGCCCCGGTCACCACCGCCACGCGCCCGGCGAGCCTCATCCCGTCCGGATCGGATGGCGCGCGAGGAAGCGCAGCGCCCGCTCGGCGACCGCGCGGGGCGTCTCGAGAAAACAAGCATGCCCGCTTCCCGGCACCAGCATGACCTCGGCGGTGACGAGCGCCGCGGCGAGCGCGCGGCCGTAGCGCGGAGGGGTCAAGATGTCGTCCTCGCCGGCGAGCACGAGCGTCGGCGTGCGCAGGATCGGCAGGAGATCGAGCGTGTCGTGCCCGAGGCAGGCATCGACCTGGCGCTGGAACGCGGCGACCGACTTGAAAAGCCCGCGCGCCCGCGCCCCCGCCTGCCAGGCCACGAGCTCGGCCGGCGGCTCGGCGAAAAAGCGCGGCGTGAACGCCCAGGGGAGCATCGCCGCGAGCAGCTCCTCGGCGGGCACCCGCTCCGCGAGCCGCCGCCAGCCTCCGAAGATCGCGCGCAGGAAACCGTCGGTCCGCGCCCAGGTGGCCACGAGCACCATCGCGGCGACGCGGTACGGGGCCTGCAGCGCCACCTGCTGCGCGATCGCCCCGCCCATGGACGCCCCGAGGAGGTGGAAGCGCTCGATGCCGAGCTGGTCCATGACGCCGAGGGCGTCGGCCGCCATGTCGGCGATGCCGTACGGGCCGGTTGCCTCGTCGCTCACCCCGGCGTCGCGATTGTCGAGCAGCACGAGGCGGTGGCGGCGCACGAGCTCGGGACGCAGGAGGTCCCAGCCGTGGTGCTCGCCGCCGAGCCCCATGAGGAGGAGCAGCGGATCGCCCTCTCCGTCCGTCTCGTACGCGAGCTCGAGCGCCCCTACCCGCACGCGCGGCATCGGCGCGACTCTCGGCCGCCGCGGGGGGCGAAGTCAACCGGCGGTTTCCTCCGGCGCGCCCGGGCGGTTATCGTTTGCCCATGCGGGCCAAGTTCACCGTGATGACGCCGGCGCTCTACGCCTATCTCCAGGCTCACAACCCTCCCGAGGATGACGTGCTCCGCGACCTCGCCGCCGAGACCGCGGCGCTCGGGCCGGTAAGCGTGATGCAGGTCCCGCCCGAGGAGGGGGCGCTCCTCACGCTGCTTGCTCGCCTCGTCGGCGCGCGCTCGGCCGTCGAGGTCGGGACCTTCACCGGCTACAGCGCGATCGCGATCGCCCGCGGGCTCGCTCCCGGGGGTCGGCTTCTCTGCTGCGACGTGAACGCCGAGTGGACGGCGATCGCGCAGCGCTACTGGCAGCGCGCGGGCCTCGCCGACCGGATCACGCTCCGGCTCGCCCCCGCCCTCGAGACGCTGCGCGCCCTGCCGCGCACGGCCGCGCTCGACCTGGCCTTCGTCGACGCGGACAAGCCCAACTACCTCGCCTACTACGAGGAGCTGCTGCCGCGGCTGCGGCCAAACGGGCTCCTCGTCTTCGACAACGTGCTCTGGGCGGGTCAGGTCGCCGACCCGGCCGCCCACGACGACTCCACCGCCGCGCTGCGGGCCCTCAACGACCACGTGGCGCGCGACCCGCGGGTCGACGCGGTCATGCTCCCGGTCGCCGACGGCGTCACGCTCGTGCGCAAGCGCTGAGCGCCTACCCGACACACGACGCGAGGGCCGCGGCGAGCGCCGGGTGGCGAAACGCATAGCCGCGGGCCTCGGCGACTTTCGGCAGCACGCGCTGGCCGGTGAGCAGCATGCTCGCCATCTCGCCGAGGGCGAGCCGCAGCGCGATCGCCGGGACGGGCAGGACCGCGGGGCGGCCGAGGACGCGGCCGAGCGTGCGGGCAAAGTCCCGGTTGGTGACCGGCGCGGGCGCGGTGGCGTTTATCGCGCCGTGCCAGGCGTCGCTGCCGAGCGCTGCCAGCACGAGCCCCACGACATCGTCGCGATGCACCCACGACATCCACTGTCGCCCGCTGCCGAGCGGCCCGCCCAGGCCGGCGCGAAAGGGGAGCAGCAGCCGCGCGAGCGCGCCGCCGTCGGGCGCGAGCACGACCCCGATGCGCAGCCGCACGACGCGCACGCCGAGCGTCGCGGCACGCTCTGCCTCGGCCTCCCACGCCTGGCACACCTCGGCGAGGAAGCCCGATCCCGGCGGGGCGGTCTCGTCGAGCGGCTCGTCGCCGCGCGGGCCGTACCAGCCGACGGCCGAGGCGCTCACGAGCACGCCCGGGCGGGGGGAGACCGCCGCCATCCCCTCGACCAGCGCGCGCGTCGCCAGCACCCGGCTGTCGCGAATGCGCGCCTTCTGGGCGCGCGTCCAGCGGCGTGCCGCGATCGGTTCGCCCGCGAGGTTCACGACGGCCTGCGCGTCGCGCAACGCCTCGCCGAGGCGGTCCCACGTGACGATCGGCGCCGGCACCAGCCCCGGGCGGCGGCCGACGCCCACCACGGTGTGGCCCGCGCCGGCAAGCGCCCGGCAGAGCGCCCGGCCGATGAGCCCCGTCGCCCCCGTCACCACGATCCGCATCGCGCGCGCTTGTGGCGCAGCGGCGCCGCGAAATCAAGGCGACGGGCCTTGCAGCGAACGCCCGCCGCATGCGAGGGAGCGCGCATGACGATGCCGCTCGACGGAATCCGCGTGATCGACTGGACCATCTGGCAGCAGGGGCCGGTCGCTTCGGTCATGCTCGCCGACCTCGGCGCCGAGGTCATCAAGATCGAGGAGCGCGTCGGCGGGGATCCCGGCCGCGGGATGCTGCGCTCGGCGGGCCTCGACTTCCGCGACCGCCCGAACTTCTACTTCGAGGCCAACAACCGCAACAAGAAGAGCCTCGCCGTCGATCTCAAGAAGCCCGCCGGCGTGGAGATCGTGCGTCGGCTCGCCGACCGGGCCGACGTCTTCGTGCAGAACTTCCGCAAGGGGGTCGCCGAGCGCCTCGGACTCGGGGCGGCGGTGCTGCGCGCGCGCAATCCGCGGCTGGTCTACGCGAGCGCGACCGGCTACGGCCCCGAGGGGCCGGAGAGCGATGCCCCGTCGTTCGACTACCTTGGGCTCGCCCGCTCGGGCATCATGCTCGCGGCCGGCGAGCCCGACGACCCGCCGCTCGCGATCGCGGGCGGGATCGCGGACCAGATGGGGGCGGTCATGCTCGCCTACGGCGTGCTCGCGGCGCTGCTCGCGCGCGAGCGCACCGGCACGGGGCAGGAGGTGGACGCGTCGCACCTGGGCTCGATGACGTGGCTCCAGGGGCTTGGCCTCTCGGCCCGGCTCATGCTCGGCCGCGCGATCCCCCGCCAGGCGCGCCGCTGGGCGACGAACCCGCTCTGGAACCACTACCGCTGCGCCGACGACCGCTGGATCGCCCTCGGCATGCTGCAGCCCGACCGCTACTGGGCGCGCCTCTGCGAGGTGCTGGAGATCCCCGAGGCCGCGCGGGACGAGCGTTTCGCCACCATGGCCGAGCGCATGGCCAACGCCGGCGACTGCGTGGCGCTGCTCGATGCGACCTTCGCGCGCCGGCCGCGCGCCGAGTGGGTCCGTCGCCTCGCCGAGGGCGGCGACTTCATCTTCTCGATCGTCAATGCCGTCGACGACCTGCCCGACGATCCGCAGGTGCTGGCGAACCAGTACGTGACGACCTTCGACCACCCCACCTTCGGCCCGACCCAGGTGGTGGGCATCCCCGTGCGCCTGAGCGCCACGCCCGGCCAGCTCCGCCTCCCCGCCCCGGAGTTCGGCCAGCACACCGAGGAGATCCTCACCGGCCTGCTCGGCTACTCGTGGGACGAGGTCGCGCGCCTGCGCGACAACGAGGTGATCTGACCGCCGCAGCGGCGCCGCTCACCCGAGCATCACGAGGCCGCCGTCGACGGGGATCACCTGCCCCGTCACCATCGCCGAGTCGTCCGACGCGAGCCACACCGCCGTGCCGGCGAGGTCGCCCGGCTCGAGGGGACGGTGGATCGCCATCTGCATCGTGACGATGAAATCGAGGTAGTCCTGCGGCACGGCCTGGCGGGTCGCCTCGGTCATCGTCGGGCCCGGGGCGATCGCGTTCACGCGGATGCCGAACTGGCCGAGCGTGCCGGCCATGAAGTGCGTGAGCGCGTTGAGGGCGGCCTTGGTCACGCTGTAGTGGAACGAGGGCAGGTCGTCGCCGAGCGGATACTGCGGGTGCATCCAGGCCGCCGACGACGACTGGTGGATCACCGAGCCTCCGCCGCCGTCGCGCATGATCGGGAAGACGGCGCGGCTCATGAGCCAGGTCCCGAAGTAGTTCACGTCGAAGATCTTCCGCAGATAGGCGTAGGAGTAGTCGAAGTTGTCGATGCCGTAGAAGATCGCGGCGTTGTTGAGGAGCACGTCGATGCGGCCAAAGCGCTCGGCCACCGCGCGCGCGCACCGCTTCGTGTCCTCCTCGCTGGCGACGTCGACGCGCTCGAAGACGCCGCCGATCTCGCGCGCCACCGCCGTTCCCTTCTCCGCGTTCACGTCGGCCACGACGACGCGCGCGCCTTCCGCCGCGAAGCGGCGCGCGTAGGCTTCGCCGATGCCCTGCGCCGCCCCGGTGATGATCGCCACCTTGCCCGCGAGCCGCATGCCGGGCTACCTACCGCCGGCGCGCGCCTGCTGGCAAGCGGCGAAGCCCGCCGCGCGGCTTACGTCCACAGCGCCCGGAAGCGCGCGACCGCGCGCGGCACGACCGCCTCGTAGCCTTCCGCCTCGATGGCCGGACCCAGCAGCTCGATGTCGTACCACCCGGCGTAGCCCGCCGCGGCGAGCGCCCGGCAGATGCGCCTGAGTGGCATGTCGCCGTCGCCGATCACGACGCGATCGGCCGCCGTGAGCGTGCCCACCTTGAAGTCGCTCACCTGCACGAGCGCGATCCGGTCCGTGCGCGCCGCGAGGTTCGCGTAGAGGTTGCGCTCGATCCAGGCCACCTGGACCTCGCAGACGACGCCGAGCCACGGGGAGCCGATCGCGTCGACGAAGTCGAGCGCGTCGGCGAAGGTGTGGAGAAAGCCCAGGTCGACCCGGAGTTGGCCCACCGGCTCGACCGCCAAGCGCACGCGCTTCTCCGCGGCCGCGGGCAAGAGCGCCTCGAGGAGCCCGCGCGCCCGCGCCGCCGCCTCCTCCCAGGCGAGCGCGGGGTCGGCGCCCGGGACGACCACGAGGCTCTCCGCGCCGAGCATGGCCGCCGCATCGAGGTGCCGGCGCGCGGCGTCGAGCGCCGCGCGGCACGCCGCCGGGTCGCCGAGCGGAAAGGGACCGGTGGCGCAGAGGCAGGAGACCCCGAGCCCGGCTGCGCGGAGCGCACGCGCCGCCGCGGCGACACCGTACTGCTCGAGCTTCTGCACCGACACGCCGACGGCGGGCACGCCGGCCGCGGCGTACGCCACGAGGTCGCGCTCGAAGGGCCAGCCGAGCGTGGTCACCTGGCTCATCGAGAAGCGCTCCACCGTCCTGCGCGATACGGGACGAGCGCCGACGCCGTCAAGCGTTGCACCGCGCCGCGGCCATGGGGTAGGAGGCCATCCCGCGGGGGATGGCGGCGCGCAGCCGGCGCGACGACGTGGCAGCAACCGACCGCCGCTGGCTCGGCGTCACGGTCGTCGTGTTCCTGGGGTCGCTCGCCTTCCTCTGGGCCGCCTACCGCCTCTACGCGGCCACCGCGCCGCACCCCTGGGCCCACGCGGCGCTGCGTCGCCTCGAGCGCTTCGCACGCTGGCTCGTGCCGGGGCTGTGACGCTGCTACTCGTCCTCGGGGCGGAGCGGACAGACTGCGCAGCGCTTGAACACCTCGTCGGGCCGCCGCGGCGCAAGCCGCCCGCAGCGCGCGAGCAGCCGCAGCGCCGTCCAGAGCGGAAGCCCGACGACGCTGCACCAGCAGCCGCTCAGCCCGGCCACCGGCGCGAAGGGCTCGTCCTGGATCCCGTAGGCCCCGGCCTTGTCGAGCGGCGCCCCGCTGCGCACGTAGGCGTCGATCTCGGCGTGGGCGTAGGGACGCATGTGGACCTCGGTCGTCACCACCGCATGCGTCTCGTCGACGTCGACGCGGGCAGCGACCGCCGTAAGCACCTCGTGCCGGCCGCCGCGGAGCGCGAGCAGCATCCGCCGCGCCTCGCCGACGTCGGCGGGCTTGCCGAAGACCGCGCCGTCGGCGACCACGATGGTGTCGGCAGCGAGCACCGTCGCCCCCGGGTGGCGCGCGGCAGCGGTGCGCACCTTGGCGAGCGCGGCGGCGAGCACCGCATCGTGCGGGGTGCGTCCCGCGACCGCCGCGGTCTCGTCGACCGCGGCCGGCGCCACGGTGAACTCGACGCCGAGCGCCGCGAGCAGCTCGCGGCGCCGCGGCGAGGCAGACGCGAGGACCAACGGCGCGGGCATCGTGACGCGGTTCACCTTGACGGGCGCGCGGCCCTGGGGGTTATAAGGCCCGCCGATGCGGAAGCTCAAGCTGCCCCGCCACACGCGGATTCCCGCGACGCTCCTGCCCCCGGTGGTCACCCCGACCACTCCGGCACCGCCTCCGCCGGTTTCCGAGACCCCCTCGGTCGTCCTGCTGCTCGGCCGACGGGAGTTCTTGAAGGCGCTCGGCGTGCTCGCCGCGGCAGCCATGCTTCCGCTCACGCACGTCGAGCGGGCGTGGGCGGCGGCGCGCGGCCGCTTCTTCACCCGCCACGAGCGCGCGACGCTGCGGGCGCTCGTCGATCGTATCCTCCCGCCCGACCGCGACCCGGGCGCCGCCGCGCTCGGCGCCGCCGACTACATCGAGGGGCTCCTCACGGCGCTCGACCGCCACCGACCGTTCATCTTCGCCGGCGGCCCGTTCAGCAACCGCAACCCCTTTCCCGACAACACCGACGGCACCCCCTCCCGCCACCGCCCGCACGACTTCTTCCGCCGCTTCCTCCCGCTCACCCGTCTCCAGACCCTCTACTGGCGCGCGCAGCTCTTCGGCTCGGCGAGGGTGCCCGAGCTGGCAGCGCTCGACGCGCAGTTCGGTGCACCGCTCATCGGGCTGCGCGACGTCTACCGCCAAGGGCTCGCGCTCGTCGACGCCACCGCCCGCGCGCGCACCGGCAAGGACTTCGTCGATCTGCCGCCGGCGACCCAGGATGCCATTTTCGACGCCGTCGACGCCGCGGCGCCGCGCGACCCGCGCCGGGGGCTCACGTTCGTCGACCTGCTCATCATGCACACGCTCGAAGGCTGCTTCGGGCCGCCCGAGTACGGCGGCAACCGGCGCCGGCAGGGCTGGCTCATGATCGGCCTCGAGGGCGACAGCCAGCCGCTCGGCTACTCGATCTACTCCCTCGCCACCCAGAGCTACCACGACCGGCCCGACGGTCAGCACCCGATGGCGAGCCCGAACCCCGACGAGATCGCAGGGCCGATCCCGCTCACGCCCACGAGCCAGCGCATCCAGGACAACATCGCCATGTTCAGCAACGCGGTCTCGACGTGCTGACCCGCGGCGCGAGGAGCAGGAAGACCATGGCACGCGACGACGCCGTCCTCGGCAACCGGAGCCTCACGCGCTTCGACTTCTGCATCATCGGGAGCGGCGCCGGCGGGGCCACGGTCGCTCACGTCCTCACCCAGGCGGGCAAGAACGTCCTCGTGCTCGAGGCGGGGCCCAACCTCTACCCGCACCTCGACGATCCGCACAAGCTGCCCCTCCCGCTCCACAGCAACGACGAGATCAAGTACGCGGTGCGGGGCATCATCGACCAGGTCGCCGACCTCGAGCCGCGGACCTATCGGACGAGCGCGAGCGACGTCGCCACGATCGAGCCCGACGTGAACACGCTGCCGAAGGCGGTCGGCGGCGCGTTCCAGCACGCGGACTGCAAGACGCCGCGCTACACCGCGGTGGACTTCCAGCTCGTCACGAAGATGAACGCGGCGCTCGCGGCCCACCCCGGCCTCGCCGTCCCCGGCTTCGGCGCCGACGCCGGCAGCGCCAACTTCGCCGACTGGCCGTTCACCTACGACGACCTCGAGCCCTTCTACGTGGAGGCCGAGCGGCTCTACGGCGTGCAGGGCGACACGAGCAATCCATTCGCGTCGTGGCGCAGCCAGCCCTATCCGATGCCGCCGGGACAGCCGATGTACCTCGCCGTCCTCTTGAGCGAGGGCGCGCGGGCAACCACGTTCCTCGGCGGCCCGCTCCATCCGCACGCCTACCCCGCGGCCATCACCTCGCAGTTCTACGACGGCCGGCCGCCGTGCGTCGATTGCGGGCTCTGCAGCGGGTTCGGCTGTCCGAACAACGCGAAGGGCTCGCCGGCGGTGACGACCCTGCGGCGCGCGCTGCTCACGGGCCGCTGCCAGCTCCGCTACGAGGCGCAGGCGATCCGGCTCGTCAACGACGGCGGCCACGTGAGCGCCGTCGACTACGTCGACCGCGACGGCAACGTGCAGCGGGTCGTAGCCGACGCCTTCGTGCTCGCGGCGAGCCCGATCGAGTCCGCGCGCCTGTGCCTCCTCTCCACCACGCCGCGCGGCGGCGCGCTCGGCAATTCGAGCGACATGGTCGGGCGCAACCTGATGTTCCACCTGCAGACCAACGTGAACGGCTTCTTCCCCCGCCGCGTCCACGGCGAGCGCGGCCGCGCGGTGAGCACCGGCCTCTCGGACTTCCGCGGGGTCGAGCCGGGCGGGGCCGCGATCCGGGTGATCGACGTCGGCGACGGGCCGCAGGTCTTCATGGGCGGCATCTGCGAGATGAGCGGCTCGCAGGGCCTGCCGATCACCGAGGACGGGCAAGTCTACGCGATCGACCTGCCGCCCGCCCTGGGTGCCCGCCGGGGGAGCCCGCTCAAGGACGCGCTGCGCGATCTCGCGCTCGGCCAGCATCTCTTCGGCCTGGAGATGCAGGCCGAGGACGCGCCCCAGCTCACCAACCGCGTCGACCTCGACCCGAGCGTGCGCGACGTCTTCGGTCAGCCCGTGCCGCGGATCACCTACGCGAGCCACGCGTACGAGCTGTCGGCCCGGCGCTTCTACCTTCCCTACCTCACGCAGGTCCTCGTGAACGCGGGGGCGACGCACGTGTTCACGGCCCCGGCGCCGTGCAGCGTGCTCGGCGGCCCGCCGACCTCGCGGCACATCATGGGAACGCTGCGCATGGGCAGCGATCCCGCCACCTCGGTGGTCGACCCGAACGGCCGCTTCCACGACGTCGACAACCTCTACGCCGCCGACGGCAGCGTCTTCGTCACCTCCGGGGGCTGGAATCCCACCCTCACGATCTTCGCAGTGGCGCTCAAGATCGCCCACGGCATCGTCGGTTAGCCCGGTTGGGAAGGGCGCGAGCGCTCGGCTATCATCGCCGGGTGGATCCGGACTTCCTCGACGTCCGCCGCCACGGCTACGCGCGGGTGGCGGTGTGCGTCCCGGAGGTGCGAGTCGCCGATCCGGCCTTCAACGCCGCCGCGCACCTGACGCAGCTCGAGCGCGCCCACGCCGCCGGCGCCCACTACGCGCTCTGTCCCGAGCTCGGGCTCTCGGCCTACACCTGCGCCGATCTCTTTTTCCAGGAGACGCTGCTTGCAGGCGCGCTCGCCGCCCTCGAGCGCGTGGCTACGGCGACGGCGACGTGGAACCTGGTCGCCTCCGTCGGGCTCCCGCTCGTCGTCGATGGGCTCCTCTTCAACTGTGCGGTGACCCTCCACCGCGGTCGGCCGCTCGCCGTGACGCCCAAGGCCTACCCGCCCAACTACCGCGAGTTCTACGAGCTGCGCTGGTTCCAGCCGGCCGCCGCCGCCCGGGCGAGCGAGATCGAGCTGCTCGGCTCACGCGTCCCCTTCGGCACCGACGTGCTGATCGCGCTGCCCGCGCTGCCCGGCTTCGTGCTCCACACGGAGATCTGCGAGGACCTGTGGACGCCCGTGCCGCCGAGCGCGCTGGCCGCGCTCGCCGGGGCGACCGTGCTCGCGAACCTCTCGGCGTCGAACGTGACCGTCGCCAAGGCCGAGTACCGCCGCGACCTCGTGCGGATGTCGGCGGCGAAGAACCTGGCCGCCCAGCTCTACAGCGCCGCGGGCTTCGGCGAGTCGACCGCCGACCTCGCCTGGGACGGGCAGGGGCTTATTGCGGACCGCGGCGAGCTCCTCGCCGAGACCGAGCGCTTCGCCCTCGGCGGCGCCACGGTCGCCGCCGACATCGATCTCCGCGCGCTCGTCGAGGACCGTATGCGCCAGACCTCCTTCGGGCAGAACCGCGCGGCCTGCGCGCCGGCCTTCCGCACCGTGGTCGCCGCCGGCGGCGACGACGCGCGGCCGCCCGCGGTCTTCGCTCGCCTGCTGCGCCCGATCGACCCTGCGCCCTTCGTGCCCGCCGATCCTGCGCGCCGCGACCAGCGCTGCCGCGAGATCTTCCACCTCATGGCGAGCGCGCTCGCCCGTCGGCTGCTCGCGCTGCCGGACGACGCGCGCCGCGCCGTCCTCGGCGTCTCCGGCGGCCGGGACTCGACGCTCGCGCTGCTCGTCGCCGTCCGCGCGATGGACCTCCTCGGGCTGCCGCGCCGCGAGGTGATCGGGGTCACCATGCCGGGCTTCGGCACCTCGGAGCGCACGCACCGCGTCGCCGCCGCCCTCGTGCGCGCTCTCGGCGCGCGGCTCGAGGAGGTCGACATCCGCCCGATCGCCGACCGGGTCTTTGCTGGCGTCGGGCACGATCCAGCGGTCGAGGACCTCACCTTCGAGAACGTGCAGGCGTGGGCGCGGAAGTTCGTGCTGTTCTCGATCGCCAGCCGGCTCCGCGCCATCGACCTCGGCACCGGCGACCTCTCGGAGCTGGCGCTCGGCTACGCCACCTACGGCGGGGACCACATCTCGCACTACGGCGTGAACGCGGGCGTGCCGAAGACGCTCGTGGTCGAGCTCATCCGCTGGGCCGCCGAGCGGGTATTCGCCGGCGAGCCCGCGGTGGGAGACGCGCTGCGCGACGTGCTGGCGATGCCGATCAGCCCCGAGCTCCGTCGCCCGACGGCGACGGGCGAGATCAGCCAGCACACCGAGGCGCTCGTCGGTCCCTACGAGCTGCACGACTTCTTCCTCTACTACTTCCTGCGCTTCGGCTTCGGTCCGCGGCGCCTCGCCCGCATGGCGCTCGCGGCCTTCGAGGGGCGCTATGATCTCGCCACGATTCGCCGCTGGCTCGACGTCTTCCTCCGCCGGTTCTTCGCGAGCCAGTTCAAGCGCGACTGCGTGCCCGACTCCCCGAAGGTCGGCTCCGGCGGGTCGCTCTCGCCGCGCGGCGACTGGCGCATGCCCGCGGACGCCTCGGTCGCCGCCTGGCTCGCCGAGCTCGAGACGATCCCGGGCGGCTGAAAGGTGGCCGCGGCGGCCTCAGCCGCCGCGAAAGACGATCAGCCCGTGGGTCGGGTCGTAGGGCGACACGGCGATCGTCACGCGATCGCCGGGGATCACGCGGATGTGGTAGCGGCGCATGCGCCCGCCGATCTTCGCGATGAACTCCATCCCGTTGTCGCCCTTCACGCGGTAGTTCCCGCCGGCGAGCGCCTCGGTGATCGTCCCTTTGATTTGGATGAGATCGTCGCGAGCCAACCGTGGGCGACCTAACATGCGCGCTCGCGCGAGGCAAACCCGCTCAGCGGAACCGCTGCAGCTCCCGGCGGGCGATCACCGCCTTGTGCACCTCGTCGGGCCCGTCGGCGAGCCTCAGCATGCGCAGATCGCGCCACATGCGCGCGAGCGGCGTGTCGTCGGAGACCCCGAGGGCGCCGTGCACCTGGATCGCCCGGTCGAGGACGCGCATGCAGACGTTGGCCGCCACCACCTTGATCATCGAGATCTCCTGGCGGGCCTCCTTCTTCCCGACCGTGTCCATCTTCCAGGCGGCATAGAGCGTGAGCAGCCGCGCCTGGTCGATCTCCAGGCGCGAGGTGGCGATCATGTCCTGGACGAACTGCTTCTCGGCGAGCGGTCCGCCGAAGGCCACGCGGGTATTCGCCCGGCGGCACATGAGCTCGAGCGCCCGCTCGGCCGCGCCGATCGCCCGCATGCAGTGATGGATGCGGCCCGGGCCGAGCCGGGCCTGCGCGATCACGAAGCCCGCGCCCTCGGGGCCGAGCGTGTTGGCGAGCGGCACGCGGCAGCCCTCGTAGCGGATCTCGCAGTGCCCGCCGCCCTCGGTGTGCCCCATGACGGGCACCGAGCGCACGAGGTGGAAGCCCGGGGTGTCGGTGGGCACGAGGATCATGCTCGCGCGCAGGTGCGGCGCCGCGTCGGGGTCGGTGACGGCCATCACGATGGCGACGCTCGCGCCCACCGCGCCCGACGTGAACCACTTGTGACCGTCGATCACCCAGGAGCCACCGTCCTTGACCGCCCGGGTGCGCAGCAGCGTCGGATCGGAGCCCGCGACCTCGGGCTCGGTCATCGAGAAGCAGCTGCGGATCGTGCCCTCGAGCAGCGGCGCGAGCCAGCGCTCCTTCTGCTCCGGCGTGCCGAATTCGTGCAGGATCTCGATGTTGCCCGTGTCGGGCGCCGCGCAGTTGAAGACCGCCGGCGCGAGCAGGCTCCGCCCCATCTCCTCGCAGAGGATGCCGTACTCCCAGTTCGTGAGCCCCGCGCCATGCTCGGCGTCGGGCAAGAAGAGATTCCAGAGGCCCTCGGCCTTGGCCTTCGCGCGCAGCGCGACGAGCGTCGGCGGATACGGCACGCCCTGGCGGACGAGCCGCGCCTCCTCGAGCGCTTGGGCCTCGACGGGATAGACGTGCCGCTCCATGAACTCGACGATGCGGCGGCGCAGCGCCTCGACGCGCGGGGACAGCGTGAAGTCCATGGCGCCGCACCGTATGCCGAACTGCCGCGGCGAGTCCAGCGGGGATCAGCGCGCCGCCAGGAAGGCGCCGCTCGGCGACGTGCAGTAGACGGCGGCGTTGTTCGCGTCGACGAGCGCCTGGGCGAGCGCGACGATGCCGCTCGGGCTCTCGCAGCCCCGGCAGCCCGCGAGCGCTGCTGCCTTGGCGGCGAAGGTCGCCTGCACGTTCCCTTCGCAGGTCTCGTCGTCGACGGAGACTCCCTTCACCGCCGCCTTCGCGGTCGCCTGGTGGCACTTGAGCATGCCCTTCAAGAGCTTCGCCGTGAGCTTCGTCAGCTGGTCCTCGCACTTGAGCCCGGCCTGATACGGCGTCACCCAGCCCGCATCGGTGCTCCCCGGCGCACGGTTCGCGATCGTGTCCCCGGTCTGGTCGCAGTAGATGAGCGCGAGGCCCGCGTCGAGCTGGGCCCGCCAGAAGGCGGCGAGCCCTGCCGGGTCGACGCAGCCGCAGTCGGTCACGTCGGCGGCGACGAGCTTGCTCGCAGCCTTGGCCTTGCAGGCGTTCTCCGTGGCCGCCGAGGCGAGGCCCGTCTTGAAGATCGTGTCGGCGACCACCTGCTGGCACTTGAGCTGCCCGGTGGCGAGCTTCGCAAGATCGCTCCCGATCCGCTGCTCGCAGTGCGACGCGGCCGCGAGTCGTGTGAGGCAGCCCGCGTCATCGCTTCCCGGCCAGGGTGTGCATGTCGCCCCTGCCCCCGCCGGCACGAGCGCGGCTGCGAGCCCGAACGCGATCATCCGCCATTGCATGAGATACCCCCGTCCAAACGACGGCGCCCCGCGGGGAGCTTCCCGCGGGGCGCCGCGACTGCACGATGTCGATTCGGACCGGACGCTGCCTGGCTACTGCACGAACGCGCCGCTCGGCGAGGCGCAGTAGACGAGGCCGTTCGCCCCGTCGAGCTGCGTCTGCGTGGTCGCGAGGATCGCGTTGTAGTTGGGCGATCCAACCTGCACACAGGCCGGAAGACCCTTGGCCGCAAGCTTCGTCATGCAGGCCTGGAACGCCTCGACGGCGCCCTTCGGATTCGAGCTGTCACCGTCGCCCTCGCAGATCTCGTCGGTGTTGCCCGGATCGGTCGGATCAACCTTGTTCTTGAGCACGTTCTTGGCGAAGGTCGCGTGGCACTTTTCCCAAGTGGCGACGAGCTTCGATACGCACGTCCCCGCCTTCACCATGGCCTTGAAGCCAGTCGAGTCGGCCGGGTTGAAGGTACCCGTGTCGTCCCCGCTCGGGTCGATCGGCGTGCTGCCGTCACAGAACACGAGCTGGTTCTGGCTGTCGAGGATGCTCCCGATGAGCCCCGCGATCGTGCTCACCCCGACGCAGCCGCAGGCACCCGTCGTATCCTTCGCCTGCGCTGCCGCCGCCGAGGCCACGAAGCCCTTCGGGCCGTTGATCGCGGTGTTCTCGCAGGTCTCCTCGTCGAACGTGGTGGGCTTGCCGTTGGCCGTCTTGAAGGCTGCGGATGCCTGCTTGCCGTGGCACTTGATCACCGCCGCCACAGTCTTGGCAACGAGCCCGCCGATCTTGGCCTCGCAGCCCTCGGCCGACTTGTTGCATGTCGTATTGCCGCCGTCATCGCCGAAGGGCATCGGACAGCCGCCGGCAAAGACGCACTGACCGGACTTGTTACAGTTGGTGCTCTGAGCCCCCGCCGGGGCGGCGCAGATGCCGAGCGCGCCAACCAGTCCGGCCACCAATGCTACCCGTTTGAGCATATTCTGAACCCTCCTTGAGCGTAGTCGATGACCCCGCCCCGCGGGGCCGTTATACCCCTTCAGCGGTGCCTCTATCGGAATGCCACGGCGGCTGTCAACGAAAAAAAACGCCTCTCCCCGAAAAAAGCCCGGCGTCCTTCCCCTTCAGCCGGGCGCCCGGCCGCAGCCCCTGGTTCCCGGGCGACCGAGGTTGTCCCAACGGGCTCCGGCGCACTGCGCTACGGACATCTCGGCGGCACCACGGGGCGAAGTCCCGTGGGACCACGCCGCGGGACGTCGCCCCCGCTGACTAGGACGGTTGGCGCGTTACGGTGCGCAGTAGACGAGGCCGTTCGCCCCGTCGAGCTGCGTCTGCGTGGTAGCGAGGATCGCGTTGTAGTTGGGCGATCCAACCTGCACGCACGGGTCAAGGCCCTTGGCCGCAAGCTTCGTCATGCAGGCCTGAAAGGCTTCGACCGCGCCCTTCGGATTCGAGGTATCGCCGTCCCCCTCGCAGACCTCGTCGGTATTGCCCGGATCCGCCGGGTCGACCTTGTTCTTCAGCACGTTCTTCGCAAAGGTCGCGTGGCACTTTTCCCAGGTCGCGACCAGCTTCGAGACGCACGCGCCAGCCGCGAGCCCAGCCATCGTAGCCGCCTTGTTGTTCGGATCGAAGGTGCCCGTGTCGTCACCGCTCGGGTCGACGGGGGTGCTGCCAGCGCAGGCGACGAGATGGTTCTGGCTGTCGAGGATGCTGCCGATCAGCCCGGCGATCGTGCTCACGCCGACGCAACTGCACGCACCGGTCGTATCCTTCGCGATCGCGGCGTTCGCCTGGGCAACAAAGCCCTTCGGGCCGTTGATCGCCGCATTCTCGCAGGTCTCCTCGTCGAACGTCGTCGGCTTGCCGTTGGCCGTCTTGAAGGCCGCCTGCCCCTGTTTGACGTGGCACTTGATCACCGCGGCGACGGTCTTCGCGACGAGGCCCCCGATCTTCGCCTCGCAGCCCTCGGCCGACTTGTTGCACGTCGTGTTGCCGCCATCGTCGCCGAAGGGCATCGGACAGCCGCCCGCATAGACACATTGACCGGCCTTGTTGCAGTTGTTGCTGACCGGGGTCCCTGCGCCCGCCGGGACGGCGCATAGCCCGAGCGCGCCCACGAGCGCAGCCACTGCCGTGATCCTCGTACGCATTGTTGCCCTCTCCTTTCTTGATCGCTTGATGCGACTGGGAAATCCACGTCGCTTCTGCCCACATGGCTATCCAGATGCAACCGCCGTCGTCAAGGCAAGAACTTCGCCGTCCGCTGCGTCTCGCCTCGCTTTTGCACGGTCGCCTGCCAGCCCCGCCACCCCCGCCGTAGCTCCTTCTCGAGCTTCTCTTGTCCGGCGCGGCGCCTTCGCCGCGCCACAGACGACGGCGCCCCGCGGGAAGCTCCCGGCGGGGCGCCGTGTTTGGGCTCGGATCGGAAGCTATCGGATCGGAAGCTACCTGGCTACTGCACGAACGCGCCGCTCGGCGAGGCACAGTAGAGGAGGCCGTTCGCGCCGTCGAGATTCGTCTTGGTTGCGTTGAGGATCGCCGGCACGTTGGCCATCACACAGGGGGGAAGACCCTTCGGCTGCAGCTTCGCGAGGCAGGCATTGAACGCCTCGACCGCGCCCTTGGGATTCGAGGTGTCACCGTCGCCCTCGCAGATTTCGTCCGTGTTGTTCGGATCCGCCGGGTCGACCTTGTTCTTGAGGACGTTCTTGGCAAAGGTCCCGTGGCACTTGATCCACGTGGCGACCATCTTCGCGACGCACTTCCCCGCGCCTTGCGCCGCCGTGGACCCGGCCTTGTCCGTCGGGTCAACGCAGCCCGTGTCGTCGGTGTCACCCGGGCTGCCTGTCGTCACCGGAACCGCCGGAGCCGTGCACCCGGTGAACGTCTGGTTGGGAGGACTACCGCTGGCCGTGGCACCTTCGCACGCCGTCAGCCAGTTCTGGGTGTCGAGAACTGAGCCGATCAGCCCGGCGATCGTGCTCACCCCGACGCAGCTGCACTTGCCACTCGTATCCTTCGCGATCGCCGCGTTCGCCGAGTTGACAAAGGCCGTGATCGCCGCCGTCTCACAGCCTTCCTCGTCGAACGACGTCGGCTTCGTGGCGTTCTTGAAGGCCGCCTGCGCCTGCTTGATGTGGCACTTGATCACCGCGCCCACGGCCTTCCCGACCGCTTTCCCAATGGCGGCCTCACAGCCCTCGGCCGACTTGTCGCACGTCGTGTTGCCGCCATCGTCGCCGAAGGGCATCGGACAGCCGCCCGCATAGACACATTGACCGGCCTTGTTGCAGTTGTTACTCACTGGCGCCCCGGCGCGCGCTGGGACAGCACAGAGACCGAGCGCCCCTGCCACTGCAGCCACGAATGCGACCCTTGTAAGCATTGCGCTACCTCCTTTCTTTCTCCCTGACGTCGAACGGTACCTTCGGGCTACCCCTGCGCATATGGCTAGCCAAATGCCGCCGCCGTCGTCAAGGCAAAAAATGCTGCCCCCCTCACCCGAGCCCGAGCCGCTGCCGGCCCTCGGGGCTGATCCGGGAGGGGTGCCAGGGCGGGTCCCAGACCACCTCGACCTGCACGTTCTCCTGTCCCAGCGCCGCCAGCCGCCGGCGCACCTCCTCGGGGATCGTGCGCGCCGAGGGGCAGGCCTGGGAGGTGAGGGTCATGCGCACGGCGATCGCCTCGGGGGCGATGTCAATGGCGTAAATGAGCCCGAGATCGTAGATGTTCACGGGGATCTCGGGGTCGTAGCACTCGCGCATCGCCGCAATGACGGCCTCCTCGGTGACCGGCCCGCCCCGGTAGGCGACCTGGGTACCGGGGGGCGTGGCCGGCGGCGGAGGCCCATCGGCCTCCCGCGGCCCGGGCCAGCGGTGCATGCCGCCGGCGAGGTTGAGCAGGTCCACCCAGCCGTGCCGGGCGAGCGTCTCGCAGGCCGCCGCGCTGCGCCCCCCGGCGGCGCAGGTCACCAGCACTCGGGCGCTGCGTGGGGGCAGCTCGCCCAGGCGATCCTCCAGCTCGTCGAGCGGGATCAGCCGCGCACCCGGAATGTGCCCTTGGGCGTACTCGGCCGGCGTGCGCACGTCGAGGACAAAGAGATCGGGCGTGCGTTCGAACAGCGCCAGCGCCTCGGCGGGCTCGACGTCGCGGACGGCGGCCCCGCGGGCGGCGACATCGCGCGGCGGCGGCTCGCCCGCGATGGTCGCGGCCAGGTGGGCGCGCGTGACCGCGAGCCCGCGTTCGAGGTCGCCGCGCGTCTCCTCGAGCTCGCGGCGCAGCACGCGCAGGTCGCCGAGCCGCACCTCGATCGCCCGCAGCCGCCGCACGACGAGCCACCCGAGCACGACCACGCCCACGAGCCCGAGCCACGCCGTCACCACCGTCATCGCGCGCGGATCATAGCGTTGACTCCATCCGCTCGCCATGCTGAAGCGCCGGCATGCGCGCGATCCTGGTCGACGAGGCCCGGGAGGGCCGCCCGCTCGTCCTGGGCGAGCTGCCCTCCCCGCCCATGGGCCCGGCCGACGTGCGGATCCGCGTACGTGCAACGGCCGTCAACCGCGCCGACCTCCTCCAGCGCCAGGGCCTCTATCCGCCGCCGCCGGGAGCGTCGCCGGTCCTCGGCCTCGAGTGCGCCGGCGAGATCGTCGAGGTGGGTCCGGCGGCAGCGGGCTTTCGGCCCGGCGATCGCGTGATGGCGCTGCTCGCCGGCGGGGGGTACGCCGAGGAGGCCGTCGTCGATCACGGCTCGGTCCTTCCGGTCCCCCCGGGCATGAGCGACGAGGCTGCCGCCGCCTTCCCCGAGGCCTTCCTCACCGCGTTCTCGAACCTCTTCCTGCCCGGGCTGGGCGCGCTCGCCCCCGGCGAGCGCGCGCTCGTGCACGGCGGCGGGGGCGGCGTCGGCACGGCTGCGATCCGCCTCTGCGCCGAGGCAGGCAACCCCTGCTATGTCACCGCCGGCAGCCCCGAGAAGCTCGCCCGCTGCCGCGCCCTCGGGGCGACCGAGGCGATCGACTACCGCCACGAGGACTTCGCCGCGCGCATCCGCGAGCTCACGGCGGGGCGCGGCGTCGACGTCGTGCTCGATCACATCGGCGCGCGCTACCTCGAGAAGAACCTGGCGGCGCTCGCCGTGGGCGGGCGGCTCGTCGAGATCGGCCTCATGGGCGGGGCCCAGGCCGAGGTCAACCTGGGCCAGCTTCTCGTCCGCCGGCTCGCGATCATCGGCTCGACGCTGCGCTCGCGCTCCTCGGCCGAAAAGGCGGCGATCGTCGCCGCGTTTCGCGCCCGCTTCGGCGAGGCGCTCGCCGCGGGACGGCTCGCCCCGGTGATCGACCGCGTGCTGCCGCTCAGCGAGGCCGCCGAGGCGCACCGGCTCATGAAGGAGAGCGCCCACTTCGGCAAGATCGTGCTGCGCGTCGCGTGAAGGAGGAGCCATGGCCGACGACACCGAGCGGCTCGCCCGCGGGCGGGCCGTCACCGAGAAGCTCTGGGGAGCGCGCGCCGGCGGGCAGGAGCTGCCCGCACAGCAGCTCGCGCCGGAGTTCTTCCGGCTGGTGACCGAGTACGTGTTCGGCGCCTTCTGGGCGCGCCCGCAGCTCGACCTCCGCAGCCGCAGCCTCTGCACCGTCGCCCAGCTCGCCGCGCTCGGGCGCACGGACGAGCTGCGCGCGCACCTCGCCGGGGCGCTCGCGCTCGGCATCACGCGCGAGGAGCTGGTCGAGGTGCTGATGCAGACCGCCTGCTATGCGGGCGTGCCGGCGGCGGTGGCGGCGCTCAACGCGGCGGCGTCGGTGCCGGGCATGCGGTGAGCGGCGACGCCTTCACCCCGGGGGCGACCCCAGCCGCAGCGTCACCGCCGCCTGCCGCTCGATCAGCTCGACGAGATCGGTGAAATCGCGCCCGCCCAAGCCCGCCGCGACCGCCGCCGCGAGCGCCCCGGCGACCGCGGTCGCAGCCGGCACCGGGACGCCGAGGCTCTGCGCCACGTCGAGCAGGAGCCCCGCGTCCTTTGCCGCCAGCGCGAGCGCGAACTGGGTCGGCCGCCCGCGCTCGTCGATGCCCTCCACCATCCGGTCGGTGAAGTAGTTGCCCGCACCCCCCGCGCGGACGACCTCCACCATCGTGCGCAGCGCGATCCCCGCCTTGGCGGCCACCGCGAACGCCTCGAGCGAGCACCACGCACCGGCGAACGCAATCACGCTGTTCGCGAGCTTCGCCGTGCTCCCGAGCCCGAGCGGCCCCACGTGGAACGTCGCCCGGCCGAGGCGGTCGAGGAGCGGCTTGACGCGCTGGTAGATCGCGGGCTCGCCCCCGACCATGAAGACAAGCATGCGCGCCCGGGCACCGGGCGCCCCGCCCGTAAGCGGGGCTTCTAGCAGGTGACATCCGCGCGCCGCCACCCGCGCCCCCACCGCGCGCACCGTCGCCGGCGCGTTCGTGCTGAGGTCGACCAGGATCGCCCCGGGCGCGGCACCCTCGAGCCACGCCGCCGCCACCGCCTCCATCACCGCGGGCGTCGGCAGCGCGGTGAACGTCACGTCGCTGTGCCGGGCAACCTCGGCCGCCGAGCCCGCCGCCACGCCGCCCGCCTGGACGAGCGCGCGCGTGCGGGCGGCCTCGACGTCGTACCCGCTCACGCGGTGCCCGTCGGCGAGGAGGTTCGCCGCGATCGCGCCGCCGATGTTGCCGAGCCCGATCACCCCGACGCGCATCGCCGCGCGATACCACGACGCCGCGCGGGCGAACAAGCAAACCGCTGCCGCGCTGCGGCTACCGGGGCGGCATGCGCAGCGCGCCGTCCAAGCGAATCGTCTCGCCGTTCAAGTACGTGTTCTCGACCACGTGGCGCACGAGCGCCGCGTACTCGGCCGGCCGGCCGAGCCGCGGCGGAAAGGGGACGTGCGCGGCGAGCGCCTGGCGCTGCGGTTCGGGCAGCATCGCGAGCATGGGCGTGTCGAACGTCCCTGGCGCGATCGTGACGACCCGGATGCCGAGCGAGGCCAGGTCGCGGGCGATGGGCAGCGTCATTCCCACCACCCCCGCCTTCGAGGCGGCATAGCCCGCCTGCCCGATCTGGCCGTCGAAGGCCGCGGCCGAGGCGGTGTTGACGATCACCCCGCGCTCGCCGTCGGCGGTGGGCGCGTTCCGCGCCATCTCGGCCGCGGCGAGCCGGATCACGTTGAAGGTGCCGATCAGGTTCACCTCGACGACCTTGCGGAAGAGGTCGAGCGGCATCGGTCCCTCGCGGGTCACCGTCCGCATCGCCATGCCCACGCCCGCGCAGTTGACGGCCACGTGAAGCCCGCCGAAGGCCTCGACGGCCCAAGCGATCGCGGCCGCGACCTCGGCCTCGCTCGTCACGTCGGCCGCCGCGAACCGCACCGCCGCGCCGTGCGCGCGCGCCACCTCCTCGCCCGGCGAGCCCGCGCGATCGACGATCACCGCCCGACCGCCCGCCTCGACGAGCGCCCGCACGGTCGCCGCCCCGAGCCCCGAGGCGCCGCCGGTCACGAGCGCCACGCTCCCCGCGATCTGCATCGCCTCCCCATAGCCCGCCGCCGCCGCTTCCGCCAGCGGTTGCCGCCTGCGGAGGCGTCGGATCTAATCGGGCTGCCATGGGCCGGATCCAGGAAGAGGGCGGCACGCGGGTCGCGACGCGCACGCGGTCGGTCGAGAAGGTCGCGCGCCCGCGGCGGTACAAAGTCCTCCTCCACAACGACGACTACACGACGATGGAGTTCGTCGTCTGGGTGCTGATGGCGGTCTTCCACCACGACGAGGCCACGGCGACCGAGATCATGCTCCACGTCCACCGCACCGGCATCGGCGTGGCGGGCGTCTACACGCGCGAGATCGCCGAGGCGCGCAGCGCCAAGGTGATGGCGCTCGCCCGCGAGCACGAGTTCCCGCTGCGCTGCTCGGTCGAGGAGGCGTGAGGGGATGCGGCTCGCGCGCTCGCTCGAGGCCGCGCTCACCTTGGCCGTGCGCGAGGCGCGCCGGCGCCGCCACGAGTTCCTCACCGTCGAGCACGTCTTTGCGGCGCTGCTCGAGGATGCCGCCGTCGTCGACGTGCTGCGCGCCTGCGGCGGCGACGTGTCCCGGCTCAAGGGAGACGTCGCGGCCTGGCTGGATGCGCACGTCGACCGGCTGCCCCCCGGCGTCGACGCGCCGCCCGAGCAGACGCTCGCCTTCCAGCGCGTGCTCCAGCGCGCCGCCGCGCACGTGCAGTCGGCCGGCAAGGACGAGGTGGACGGCCGCCACGTGCTTGCCGCGATCTTCCGCGAGCCCGACTGCCAGGCCGCCTACCTGCTCGCCCAGCAGGGGATCACGCGCCTCGACGTCATCACCTACATCGCCCACGGTATCCCGAAGGTCCCGCAGGGGCCCGAGGGGGCGCCCGGGGAGCCGCCCGAGGGGGACGAGGAGGAGGCGGGGGGCCGCCCGGCGCGCGATCCGCTCGCGGCGTTCACCGAGAACCTGGTCGAGCGCGCGGCCGCCGGCCGCATCGATCCGTTGATCGGCCGCGAGCGCGAGCTCGAGCGCACCGTGCAGGTGCTCTGCCGCCGGCGCAAGAACAACCCGCTGTTCGTGGGCGACCCCGGCGTAGGCAAGACCGCGCTCGTGGAAGGGCTCGCGCTGCGCATCCACCGCGGCGCGGTGCCGGCCGCGCTGCGCGACGCGCAGGTCTACGCGCTCGACATGGGGGCGCTGCTCGCGGGCACGAAGTTCCGCGGCGAGTTCGAGGCGCGGCTGAAGGCCGTGCTGGCGGCGCTGCGGGAGAAGCCCCGGGCGATCCTCTTCATCGACGAGATCCACACGGTGGTGGGCGCGGGCGCCACGCACGGCGGCTCGATGGACGCGTCGAACATCCTCAAGCCCGCGCTCGCTTCCGGGGAGCTGCGCTGCATCGGGGCCACCACCTTCCAGGACTTCAAGCAGCACTTCGAGCGCGACCGCGCGCTCGCGCGTCGCTTCCAGAAGATCGACGTGGGCGAGCCCACCGTCGAGGAGACGCACGCCATCCTGCGCGGGCTCAAGGCGCGCTACGAGGCGCATCACGGCGTCGCCTACACCGACGGCGCGCTGCGCGCCGCCGCCGAGCTCTCCGCCCGCCACGTCCACGATCGCTTCCTCCCCGACAAGGCGATCGACGTGATCGACGAGGCCGGGGCCCGCGCACAGCTCGCGGGGGGCAAGAAGGTGGTGCGCACGCGCGACGTCGAGCAGGTGGTGGCGCTCATGGCCCGCATCCCCCCGCGCCAGGTCTCGGCGTCGGACCGCGACCGGCTCGCCACCCTCGACCGGGATCTCAAGCTCGTCGTCTTCGGGCAGGATGCCGCCATCGACACCGTGGTCGCCGCGATCCGGCTCGCCCGCGCCGGGCTCGGCCAGCCCGAGAAGCCCGTGGGGTCGTTCCTCTTCGCGGGCCCTACCGGTGTGGGCAAGACCGAGGTGGCGCGACAGCTCGCGCTCGCCCTCGGCGTCGAGTTCCTGCGCTTCGACATGAGCGAGTACATGGAGAAGCACACCGTCTCGCGGCTCCTGGGCGCGCCGCCCGGCTACGTCGGCTTCGACCAGGGCGGGCTCCTCACCGACGCGATCCGCCGCACGCCGCACGCCGTGCTCCTGCTCGACGAGATCGAGAAGGCGCACCCCGACATCTTCAACGTGCTCCTCCAGGTGATGGACCACGCGACGCTCACCGACGCCCAGGGCCGCAAGGCCGACTTCCATCACGTGATCCTCGTCATGACGACCAACGCCGGCGCGCAGGAGATGGCGGCGGCCGCCATCGGCTTCGGCACCCCGTCGAACGCCGAGAAGGGAAGAAAGGCGCTCGAGCGGCTCTTCAGCCCCGAGTTCCGCAACCGGCTGGACGCCGTCGTGCCGTTTGTCGGGCTCTCGCCCGAGGCCGTCGAGCGCGTGGTGGACAAGTTCGTGAGCGAGCTCGAGGCACAGCTCGCCGCCCGGCGTGTGACCCTGGAGCTTACGCCGGCGGCGCGGCGCTGGCTCGCCGAGCGCGGCTACGATCCTGCCTTCGGCGCGCGCCCGATGGCGCGGCTCATCCAGCAGGAGCTGAAGCGCCCCCTCGCCGACGAGCTGCTCTTCGGGCGGCTCAAGGGCGGCGGCCGGGTCGACGTCGACGCCGGCCCCGACGGGCTCCGCTTCGCCGTGGCGCCACTCAAGGCGCCCCCGGCACCGGTCGATCCCGCCTGAGCGCGCCGTGCGCGCGGCGCGCGGACGCGTAGCCTCACAGGATCGACTTCACCCAGCCGCCGTCGACGTCGATGCAGGCGCCGGTGATCCAGCTCGCGCGCTCCGAGCAGAGAAACGCGACCAGCGCGGCCGTATCCTCGGGCTCGCCGAACCGCCCCGCCGGCAGCGGCCGGCGGCCGCGGAAGTAGTCGTCGAACACCACGCGCGGGTCGTCCCCGGTGCGGCCGGTGCGGCGTACGGCCGAGGCCGCCGCGGCCTCGGTGCGTGTGATGCCCGGGCAGACGCAGTTGGTGAGCACGCCGCGGCCCGAGTACACGTTGGCGAGGAGCTTGCTGAGATGCAAGAGCGCCGCCTTGGTAGCGCCGTAAGCGGGGTAATGCTCGTCGGGCTGGCGGGCGGACGTCGAGGCAATGTTGACGATCCGCCCCCAGCCGCGTGCGAGCATCCCCGGCAGCGCGCGGCGCACGAAGCGGACGTGCACGAGCACGTTCATCGCGAAGGCGTCGAGCCAGTCGGCGTCGGTCGTACCGAGCACGTCGAGGCCGCCCGCCGGGCCGGTGACGTTGTTCACGAGCACATCGGCCCCGCCGAAGGCGGCCTCGTGCGCACGCCACACGGCGTCGACCCCGGCGTCGGTGGCGAGGTCGGCGGCCACGGCCTCGACTCGCGCGCCGCGGCCACGCATCGCGTCGGCCGCCGCGGCGAGCGCCGCGCCGCCCCGCGCGCAGATCGTCACCGCCGCTCCTTCGGCCGCGAGCGCCTCCGCGATCGCGCGCCCGATGCCCTTGCTCGCCCCGGTGACGAGCGCGCGCTTGCCCGCGAGCCCGAGGTCCATCGTCGCCGCGACGATAGCACGGTGCGCAGCCGCTGCCAGGCGCTTCGGGGACCTCGCTCGGCCGTACCAGGCGCGCTACCCTGCCGGCATGCCCAACCGCGACACGGCGGCGCTGCGCGCCTACCACGAGGCCACGAGCCACTCGGTCGCGCGCCTGCGGCAGGACCCGCACTGGCTCGACTGGGCGATCATGCCGCGCCCGTTCAAGGTCTACCCGACGCTCGAGCCGATCCCGCTGCCGCGCGATGTCACGACCGCACGCCCCTCCGCGCTCGACCGCGCGGCGCTTGCCCGCCTCCTCTACTTCTCCGCCGGCGTGCTCCGCCGCCGGACGTACCCGGGCGGCGAGATCTTCTTCCGCGCCGCTGCCTGCACCGGGGCGCTCTACCACATCGACCTCTACCTCGCCTGCGGCCCGCTCCCGGACCTCGACGCCGGCCTCTACCACTTCGGCCCGCACGACTTCGCGCTGCGCAGGCTCCGCCCGGGCGACCACCGTGCAGCGCTCGTCGCGGCGAGCGGCGAGGAGCCTGCGATCGCGCGCGCTCCGGTCGTCATCGCCGCCACGAGCACCTTCTGGCGCAACGCCTGGAAGTACCGCGCGCGTGCCTACCGGCACGCCTTCTGGGACACGGGCACGCTGCTCGCCAACCTCCTCGCGGTCGCGGCGGCGATGGACCTCCCGGCGCGCGTGGTCGTGGGCTTCGTCGATGCGGAGGTGAACCGGCTTCTCGACGTCGACGGCGAGCGCGAGGCAGCCATCGCGCTCGTGGCCCTCGGCACGGGCGGCCCGCCAGCCCCGCCCGCGCCGCCTGCTCCACCGCTCGGCCTCGAGATTCTCCCCTACTCCTCCCGCGAAATCGCCTACCCGGCGATCGCGGCCGCCCATGCGGCCTCGGCCCTCACCACGGCCGCCGAGGTGGCGAGCTGGCGCGCGGCTGCGCCGCCCGCGCCGCCCGCGGCGAGCCCGGCGGCGCTCGTTCCGCTGCCGGCGCCCGCGGCGCTGCCACGGGAGCCCGTGGAGCGCGTGATCCTTCGCCGCGGCTCCGCGCGTGCCTTCACGCACGAGTCGATCGCGCTCGCCGAGCTCGCCGCGCTGCTGCACGCGGCGAGCGCCGAGGTGCCGATCGACGCCCCGGCCCCCTCGACCCTCTACCTCGTTGCGAACGCGGTGCGCGGGCTCGATCCCGGCGCCTACGTCTACGATCCCATGCGCGCTGGGCTCGAGCGGCTGCGCACGGGCGACTTCCGCCGCACGGCCGGCCATCTCGGCCTCGACCAGGACCTCGCGGCCGATGCCGCCGTCGATCTCTTCTGGCTCGTCGACCTCGACGAGGTGCTCGGCCGCCTCGGCAACCGCGGCTACCGCGCGGCCGAGCTCGAGGCCGCCATCGCCGGCGGCCGCGTCTACCTCGCGGCCTACGCGCTCGGGCTCGGCGCCACGGGCCTCACCTTCTTCGACGACGAGGTGACGGCGTTCTTCTCGCCCCACGCCGCCGGGCGCAGCGTCATGTTCCTCGTCGCGGCGGGCCACCCGGCGCGCGGCAGACGGTGAGGTCCGCGCCGGGCGGCCCTCAGGCGCCGAGGAGCGCCGCGCCGATCACCCCCGCCGAGTCCCCGAGGCGGTGGCGGACGATCGGCGTCCGCAGCTCGTCGTTGAACACGTAGCGCGCCACGGCGGCGCGCCCGCGGTCGTAGAGCGCATCGACATTGGAGAGCCCGCCGCCGAGCACGACCACGTCGGGATCGAGCACGTCGATCACGTTGGCGAGCGCGCGGCCGAAGCGATCGAGCCAGCGGTCCACCACCGCTGCCGCCCGCGCCTCGCCCGCCGCCGCGCGGCCGAGCACCTCGGGCGCTTCGACTGCCGCGCCGCCCGCCGCGCGATAGGCCGCGGCGAGCGCGGGGCCGGAGAGAAACGCCTCGACGCAGCCGCGCTGGCCGCACCAGCACGCGGGGCCCGCAGGGTCGATGGCTTGATGGCCCCACTCCCCAGCGATGTGCTGCGGCCCTGCCCAGAGCCGTCCGTCGACGACGATCCCGCCGCCGACGCCGGTGCCGAGGATCACGCCGAAGACGACGCGGTGCCCGCGCCCTGCTCCGCCGCGCGCCTCGGCGAGCGCGAAGCAGTTGGCGTCGTTCTCGAGGCGTACCGTGCAGCCGAGCCGCGCCTCGAGGTCCGCGCGCAGGGGGCGGCCGTTCAAGCACGTGGTGTTCGAGTTCTTGAGCGTGCCGTCGCGCGCCGACGGCGAGCCCGGCGCGCCGACACCGACCACCGCGGCCTCGGGCGCCTGGGGTCGCAGGCGGTCGACCAGCGCCGCGACGCGGTCGAGCACGTGCGCGTAGCCGCGCTCGCGCTCGGTGGGCACGCGCTCGCGCACCACCGGGCGGCCGTCCTCGTCGATGACCGCGCCCTCGATCTTGGTCCCGCCGAGGTCGATGCCGATGCGGCGCCCCCGCATCGCTCGCTGCTCACGCGCCGGTCACGCTGGCCGCCAGTGCGGCACGAGGTCCCCGTCGGGCGAGGGGGCAAAGTCGACGACCATCGGCATGTCCATGCGCAGCTCGGCGGCTGTGGCACCGAGCAGCCCGCCGATCGTGCGCACGCCCTCCTCGCACTCGACGAGCACGACGGGGAACGGCACCCGCTCCTTCCACGCCGGCAGCACCGGCGGGTGGACGACGACCCAGGAGACGAGCCGCGCGCGCCCGCTCGCCCGCGCCCACTCGTGCGCGAACGAAAGGCAGCGCGGGCACATCGGGCCCGGCGGGAAGCGCCAGGCCCCGCAGTTCGTGCAGCGCTGGAAGCGCAGCTCGCGGCGGCGCGCCGCCTCCCAGTAGGGGATCCACTCGGGCCCACCCGTGCGCCGCTCCTCCATGGCGTCAGTCCCCACGCAGCAAGAGCGCGCTCGTCGGCACCATGTTGCCGCTGGTCACGAGCGAGAGCTTCGCGCCCGGCACCTGATTCACCGACGTGCCGCGGATCTGGCGCGTCGCCTCGATGATGAGGTTGATGCCATGCACGTAGGCCTCCGAGAGGCTGCCGCCGCTCGTGTTGGTCGGGAGCCGTCCGCCGACCTCGAGGCCGTGGTCGGCGACGAAGTCCCCGGCCTCGCCGGGCCGGCAGAAGCCGTACTCCTCGAGGGAGGCGAGCACGAGCGGGGTGAAGGCGTCGTAGAGCTGCGCCACCTGGACGTCGCGCGGCGACACGCCGGCCATCCGCCAGAGGTCGCGCGCCGCATACGCCCCGGGGGACTCGAGGAGCGGGTCCTTGAAGAAGTTGTTCATGGTCCAGTTGCGCGGCCCCATGCCCTGCGCCGCGGCCATGATCCAGGCGGGCTTTTGGCGGAGATCGCGGGCCAGGTCGGCCGCGGCGACGATCACCGCGGCCGCGCCGTCGGTCTCGAGGCAGCAGTCGTAGAGCCGCAGCGGCTCCGAGATCCACCGCGCCTGCTCGTACTGCTCGAGCGTGAACGGCTCGCGCATCATCGCAAACGGGTTCTTCGACGCGTGCCGCCGGCACGCCATTGCGATCCAGCCGAGATGGCGCGTCGTGTAGCCGCGCTCGTGGAGGAAGCGGCGGGTGAACATCGCCACCTGGTCGACGGGGCGGACGAAGCCGTAGGGGGCGAAGAACGCGGTCTCGTTGGTCTCGGCCGTGCTCTGGTCGCGCTCGCGGGACGTGCCCGCCCAGGGCCGGCCGCCCGAGCCGCGGTTGCGCGAGCGGTAGACGAGCACGCAGCGCGCCATGCCCGCGGCGATCGCCGCGGCCGCGTGCCCGACGACGCCGCAGCCGCCCCCCCCGCCGTAGCCCACCTCGCCGAAGAAGCGCAGGTTGGGGATGCCCAGGTTGCGCGCGATGACGTTCTCCGCGGTGGGCTGAATGCTCCACTTCACCATCCCGTCGATGTCCGCGGGCCGCAGCCCCGCATCCTCGAGCGCCAGCACCGCGGCCTCGAGCGCGGTGACGTGCTCGGGCTTGCCGATGTCCTTCGAGAATGGGAGCTGGCCCACGCCCACGATCGCGGCCTTGTCCTTGAGCGACACGCGGCTCGTGTAGCAGACGCAGGCCGGGGCTCGCTACCCGGCGGCGCAGTAGCCGCTCGCGCGGAGCGCCCGCAGGCGATTCCCGAGGAGCGCCGCCGTGTTCGTGAGCGACGCGTTCGCACAGCCGTGCGCGGCGAGCGCGGTGACGCGGCGCCGGAGCCGGTCAGCGGCCGACGCCGCGGCCGCGAGCCGCCGCCGGCAGCGGCGTGGGCCGCCGGCCGCCGCCTGGTCGAGGAGCCGGGACAGCGCGTCGAGCTTCGGCGCGAAATTGCACCGGCACCGACGCGGGCAGGCCGGTATCGGGTCGGCGAGCGCGCCTTGCAGCAAGCCGATGAGACAGCGCGCCGCAGTCGGATCGTCGGGCGCACGGACGTCGATGCAGGACGCGAGCGTGGTGGTGGTGGTGGTGGTGGTCGACGTGGTGGTGGTCGTCGGTGGCCGCGTAGTCGTGGTGCTGGTGGTCGTCGTAGTGGTGGTCGGGCGTATCGTCGTGGTGGTCGACGTGGTGGATGTGGTCGACGTCGTGGTGGTCGTCGGTGGCCGCGTGGTCGTGGTCGTCGTAGCCGTGGTCGTGGTCGTCGTGGTCGTGCCGCTCGGTGCGGGAATGACGCGGCGAACCTCGCCGCTCGTGATCGCCACGTAGTAGAGCGCGCGGTCGGGGCCGAAGATCACGTCGACGGGGTTCGCGGCTGCGCTCACGATCATCTCAGGGGTGCCGGCGATCCCGTCGCCCGCCAGAGTCGGCACCGCATGCCAGAGCGTCCCCTCGCTCGGCATCCCCGGCTCGCCCAGGTCGGCGAAGAAGTAGTGGCCGCCCAAGCCCGCGTCGGCGAACGGGCCGGTCTCGGGCGCGAAGGCGCCGCCGATCACCGCCTCGCCCTCGAGCCCGGTACCACCGTGGGGATAGACGAGGATTGGATCGACGAAGTGCAGGGAGTCGGTGTGGGGATTGCAGCCGGTTGGCGCCAGCCCCTCGCACGCGGGCCAGCCGTAATCGCCGCCCGCGACCACGATGTCGATCTCCTCCCAGGTCGCGTCGCCGACGTCGCCCGCCCAGAGCCTGCCGGTCTGTGGATCGAAGCCAAAGCGCCACGGGTTGCGGAACCCGTAGGCGAAGATCTCGCCGCGCGCGCCCGCGGTGCCGACGAAGGGATTGTCGGGCGGCACGCTGCCGTCGAGCGCGAGCCGGAGGATCTTCCCGTTGAGCGAGGAGAGGTCCT